>Ga0209464_10000235_pt1 | contig 18859 bp, 18 predicted proteins | sample DOMMetBare1Fresh_2_FD_187473 | JGI IMG/M metagenome (GOLD analysis project Ga0209464, IMG submission 187473) | Wetland sediment microbial communities from St. Louis River estuary, USA, under dissolved organic matter induced mercury methylation -... | ecosystem: Environmental > Aquatic >...
CATGGCGCCGGCACTGAGCGCGCGCATGAATCCGTTTGTCTCCGGCAGCCACGATCCGGAGGACGGCGGCATGCATGGGCTGACCGGCGTGGTGAGCGGAACAATGAGCGGCGTCGGTGGCAACGCGTTCGCGCTGACGATGATGCAGGGGATGACGGGCGTTGCGCTGATGACCGACGCGGGCACGCAGTTCGCGGGCATGACGGGCATGGGCATGATGGGCAACAGCATGCTGGTGTCGATCGACGCGACGCTGCAGCCGGATGGAAGCTGGATGGCGACCCGCGTGCAGTCGCGGATGAGCGCCGGCGGCGCGATGGCCGCCGGGCTGGTGACAAGCCTCACGGGCAGTCCGACGACACAACTGGTGCTGGTGATGCAGGACGGCATCGGCAACGGCATGATGCAGGCGAATCTTGCGGGGACGACAACGGTCAACATCGACGGCACGACGCAATTTTCGATCGACGCCGGCAGCGTCGACACGAGCAACCTGCCGTTTACGCCGCGCTTCGATCGTTCAAATATCAACAGGGGCCAACGCGTCGAAGCGTTCAGCGCCGGCCAGATGATGCAGGGCGGCGGCATGGGCGGAATGATGGGCGGCGGCACGCTTACCGCAGCCTCGATTCAGCTCGGTGAACAGGGCCTGCGTGGCATCGTGTCGGGCTACAGCCGAAGCGGTTCGCAAGCGAGCTTCGCGCTCACGCTGCCGGCGGACGCCGCGTTCGCGAAGCTGACCGGCGCGGGGACGGTGACCGTTTATCAGCAAAGCGGCACGCAACTGCGAGGTGTGTCCACGGTTGCCAACGGCAGCACGATTCAGGTGCGCGGGTTGCTGTTCTTTGATGGTGGCGTGTTCAGACTTGTCGCCGGTCGGATCGGCAATACATAGACCGCGGAAACGCGACGCCGCGAGTGCGTGGCCGCGTTCGCGAAGGAAGTGCTCGACGGAACACTGCAGCCCGCGCATCGAGCTGGATCGCGCTCGCTCGGCCGCTGGCATGCGCGCTGGTGCGTGCGGCAGAGGGCGCAGGACGCGGCAGAACACCCTCGCGCCGGGCGTCACGGAGCGGCGTGAGTGCGCGGTCGGCCGCGTCAAGCGGTGTCCGGACGACGGATCACTTGCCGCGATACAACTCTGCGCGCAACTGCTCGGCGGTCGTCTTGCGCCATATTTCATTGCCGCGCATCACGATCACTTTGCCGTCGCTGGTTTCCATCTGCACGCCTTCCTTCATGCTGTGCACGCGCCCGCGCGCATCGCGCATGCTCATCTTGCCGTCCTTGTAGATCTGCAGCGTGGTGCCGTCCTTCAGTGCGATCTCCTTTGTGTCGTCCTGCGCAATCGCAAGCGGTGTAGCGACGATGCCGAGCGCGAAAAATGCGGAAGCGATGGCGGTACGCATGATTGTTCCTTTCAAATGATCGGGTTTGCGGGAGCGGAAGGAAGACGAATGCCGTACAAGCCATGCGCGCCGCCTTTCGCAACTGCGGTTTCATATTGGCGCGCTGTCGACAACCCGATGCTGACCGTGCCGTTACGTTTCGGTCATCCGGCGGCGCGCAAAGATTGGCCGTTGCATGATCGACGCGCGCAGGCACGGCTTCCCGATTTGTAATTGCAGTGTCAGCGCGTTGTGCCTCCCGCGCGCCGACACTTCGAACTGTGCAGAGCGGGACCTGCACGCAACCTTGGCAACTGCTTTCAATGGAGGTTCTCATGACAACGCGCAAACTGCTGCTCGTCCTTGCATTCATCGGTGCCGCTGCGGCGCCGCTGTCCGCGATGGCGGGGGTCCATTTCGTCCCCGTCGGCGGCGAGCCGGGCTACAAGTTTCGGTATGTGTCAAGCAGCCTGACACGCGTGGAGAAGCGGGCGCAGGATCGGATTCAAGCTGCCGCCGACGCCGCGCAGCGTTCGGGCTGGCGACTTGCTGGTGGAGAGAAGGGCTGGGTGTATGACGGACACAAGTACGAGTTCGTCGGCAACAAACTCGTGTGCGTGGACGGCATCGATCACAGCACAAAACCGAGCTTCGCACCCTTAGCCGATGCGTCGATCTATCGCGGAGCGTAACGGCCAGGCTCGAGAAGGCGCCCGCCGGCGCAATCGACCGATCCGCGTCAGCGGCCTTTTGACATCACTTGAAATGAGAGGCATACGATGACACGCAATTTAAAGATCGCGGCGCTGATTGCGGCTCTGACGCTGTCGGTCGGCGTCGGAATCGCCGCTCCCGCGTTCGCGCAGGAAGGCACCAATGCGCAAGCTGCGGCGCACGAGAAAGCGATGAAGGAGGGCAAGGACCACGCGGCCGCGCAACTGGCATCGCCCCGCAGGAGCGACGCGGTCGAGACGATGCGCATGCGCGGCGAACACGAGGCGGCGATGAAGCGCGGCGCGAGCCACTCGACCGCGCAGCAGGAGGTGACGCCTAACAGAAGCAATGCCGAAGCGGTGAACGCCAACGCCAAGCGTCACGCCGAGAGCATGAAGATGGGCCGAGATCACAACCGGGCTCAGCTCGATTCGAATGAGACTGGGAAGGGCAAGTGATCGTCGATCCGCAGCGGTGCGCGGGTGGTCCTGGCATTGGCCTCCGTGCATCGTCCTCCCGAACGCAAAGGTCCTATGATGTTCGGACTTTCTGAGGAGTCGCCCACTTGCGCGACAAAGCCAAGCCCGAATCACTCGTGAAACGGGAAGACGCTGTCGCTCAAGTTCCTGCCTTCTGCGTAACAGCCAGCCGGTTGAACCCGCTCGATGGTTATCCGTCCGATTGCATTCCTCGGTTTTGCGCTCACCGTCTCGCTGTCGGCTGCCGCGGCTCCACTGTCGTTGGCGATCGCGCCGGGAAAGTTTGAAGAACACTGCGTCAAGCTCGAGGCGGGCGCCGGGTTGCACTACCGCTTCAAGGCGAGTGGGCTGGTCGATTTCAATATTCATCATCACCGCGGAAGCGAAGTGCTCTATCCGGTGAGGCGCGCCGGCGTTCGTCGCTTCGGCGATCAGTTCCGCGCGTCGGCTGCCGACGAGTATTGCCTGATGTGGGAAAACAAGGGGAAGAACCCGGTGACTGTGCGCGGATCGGCCTGGCGCTGAGGCGCCGGCGGGTGCGCTCGTAGACTGGCCATTTTGCCCCGGGCCCCGCGGCATGAGCGCTCCGACTGAAACCGAACTGAAGCTTGCTGTTGCGGCGAACGATGCGCCGCGACTGCGCGCGCGTCTCGATCGCAGTGGGCCGCGCGTCACGCAACAGTTCGACACCATCTATCACGACACGGCGGACTTCGCGCTGGCACGGCGCGGGATGGCATTGCGCGTGCGCCGCGCCGGCCGGCGCTGGGTGCAGACGCTGAAGACGCAAATGGCCGCAACCGCACTGTCGCGTCGCGGCGAATGGGAAATGCCGGCGCAGCGCGGTCGACTCGACATTGCGCGCTTTGCCGGCACGCCGCTCGAAGCCTTGCTGCGCGCGAAGCCGGCACTGAAGATCGAGCCGCGCTTTCGCACCCGGTTTACGCGTTCGCAGTGGATCACGCCGGACGGTACGGTCGAGATCGCGCTCGATGAGGGCGAAATCGTCGCTGGCGAGCGCACGGCGCCGATTCTCGAACTCGAACTCGAACTGAAGTCGGGCGATGCGGCCGCACTGTGGACATTGGCGCTCGATCTGATCGGCGCGCGCCAGAGCGCGATCCCGCTGCTGCCTTTTGGCGAATCGAAAGCGGCGCGCGGCGTCGGCTTGTCTCTTGGTCAGGCGGTCGCGCCGACCAAGGCCGCTGCCAAGGTCTTTGCCGCACCGCTGCGGGCGCGGATGAGCGCTGGCGTGGCGCTGCGCGCGATCATCGGTACCGGAACCGACGTTCTGCTCGCCAACGTACATGGCCTGCGCCAGGGTGACGATGCGGAGTTCGTCCATCAGGCGCGCGTGGCGGTGCGCCGCATGCGCTCGGCGATCCGGTTGTTCAAGGACGAGGTCGAGTTCCCGCAGCGGTTGGCCATCGAGTTGCGCTGGATCGGTCGCGAACTGGGGCGCGCGCGTGACTGGGACGTGATCGTCCTGCATACGCTGCCGACGTTCGCACCGTCTTCGATGCCAGATTCGAGCCCGCTGCATGCGACCGCCGCGCGGCGACGCGCCGAGGCGCGGCAGCACGCGCGCGCGAGCCTCGCCAGCGCTCGCTTTGCCGTCCTCGCGGTGCAACTTGCGCAGTGGGCGGAGACACCGGCGGCCATGGAGGGCGCGCTGCAGGCGTTTGCAGCCAAGTCGCTGCGGCGCGCATACCGGCGATTGCTCAAGGCCGCGCAGTTCTTCGTTGCGCTGCCGGCCGCGCAGCAGCACCGCGTCCGCATTCTTGCCAAGCGGTTGCGCTATGCGACTGATGTGCTCGCGTGCGCGTTCGCGCGCGGTGCGATCAAGGAACTCAGTGCAAGGCTGTCGGACCTGCAGGATGTCCTGGGCGAACTCAACGACATTGCGGTGGCGCAGGAGATCCTGACCGAACTCGCGCCGAGGTCGGCCGAACTCGAATCGACCCGCAGTGCCCTCGAGCATCGCCGGCAAGCCCTCACGCTGAAGAGCGAGGCGGCGCTGGCCGAACTCGCCCAGCTCCCCGAGCCTTGGCGCTGAGGCTGCGCTTGCTCAACCCCGATCGTGACCCGGGTCACATACCCCGCCGTGTATCGCTTCTAAGCTTTTCGGGCTGATCGGCGCGGTTGGTCTGCGGCGGCCGACGAATCAGCGAAGGAGGCGGCGATGGCGCATGTCGTGGTGATGGGTGCGGGCCTGGGCGGCCTGCCGATGGCGTACGAGATGAAGGAGTTGCTGCGTCCCGCGGATCGCGTCACGGTCGTCGGTCAGGGCGACAACTATCACTTCGTGCCGTCGAACCCGTGGGTCGCCGTGCACTGGCGCAAGCGCAAGGACATCGAGTTCGCGATCGCGCCGTGTCTCGGCAAGAAAGGTATCGACTACGACGGCCGCGGCGTGAAGCGCGTGCATCCATCCGAGAACCGGGTCGAACTGAATGATGGCGCGAGCCTCACCTACGACTACCTGGTGATCGCCACCGGACCGAAGCTCGCGTTCGAGGAGATCGAGGGCCTTGGACCCAACGGACACACGCAGTCGGTATGCCATGTCGATCACGCGGAAAAGGGGGCCGCTGCCTGGGACCAGTTCGTCAAGGCACCCGGTCCGATCGTCGTCGGTGCGGTGCAGGGCGCGTCGTGTTTCGGACCCGCCTACGAGTTCTGCTTCATCATGGAAACCGATCTGCGGCGCCGGAAGATCCGCGATCGCGTGCCGATGACCTTCGTCACCAGCGAGCCATACATCGGGCACCTCGGGCTTGGCGGTGTAGGCGATTCGAAGACGATGCTCGAATCGGCGCTGCGGGAGAAGAACATCAAGTGGATCTGCAACGCCAAGGTCACGAGGGTCGAGGCCGGCAGGATGCTCGTCACCGAGCACGACGAGGATGGCAAGCCGAAGAAGGAACACGAACTGCCGTTCGTGTACTCGATGATGCTGCCGGCGTTCAAGGGCGTGGACGCGGTGTTCGGTATCGAGGGCCTGACGAATCCGCGTGGCTTCATCAGCATCGATCCATACCAGCGCAATCCGAAGTACTCGAACATCTACGCCGTTGGCGTGTGCGTGGCGATCCCGCCGGTGGAGGTGACGCCCGTGCCTACCGGCGCGCCCAAGACCGGTTACATGATCGAGTCGATGGTGACCGCCGCCGCGCACAACATCCGCGATGCGATCGACGGCAAGGCGCCGTCGCACAGGGCCACGTGGAACGCGGTGTGCCTGGCCGACATGGGCGATACCGGCATCGCATTTGTCGCCCTGCCGCAGATTCCGCCGCGCAACGTCAACTGGTTCAGCAAGGGCCGGTGGGTGCACCTTGCCAAGGTGGCCTTCGAGAAGTACTTCATCCGCAAGTTGAAGAAGGGCACCTCGGAGCCGGTGTACGAGAAGTATGTGATGAACGCGCTTGGGATCGCCAAGCTCAAGGAAAAGGCATAGGCAATGACGACGCAAACGAAATACGGATTCGGCAAGACCGTCGCGCTGGACTTCGACGCGGCGCTGCGCAAGGTGACCGAAGAACTCGCGAAGGAGGGCTTCGGCGTGCTGACGGAGATCGACGTTCAGGCGACGCTGAAGAAGAAGCTCGGCCACGACATGCCCCCCTACAGGATCCTCGGCGCGTGCAATCCGCCGTTGGCACATCGCGCGCTCACGGCCGAGCCCTCGATCGGCCTGCTGCTTCCGTGCAACGTCGTCGTGCGCCAGGACGAGGCGGGCAAAGTCCAGGTCGAGTTCATGGATCCAGACGCGGTGCTGAACCTGGTCGATCGACCCGAGGTGGTGCCGCTTGCCGCCGAGGTGAAGAGCCGCCTGCAACGCGTGCTCGCGGCGATCTGACCGCGGCGCGAAAGCACGTGCGCCAGTGGCGGCGCGACATGTGAGCTGCGTCACACAGGGCGGACCGAGGCACTCGTCCGTATACCCCTGGGGGTATCATGCGGTCAATGAAGATTTCGCTGAACCGGATTCCCGCCATGAAACGCAAGTTCCTGATCGCCGCCGTGGGCGTGGGCGCAGCCGCCCTCGCCGTGGGCGGATTGTTGAACGCGCAAGGCAAGAGCGCGCCACCGGCGGACAATCAAGTGAATACCGTTCGCGCAGCCTCCGCGGTGGTGCAACTGCGCTCGGTGGCCGACGTGTACGCGGCCGACGCCGTGATCGAAGCCGTCCGGCAGGCGACCGTGTCGGCGCAGATCTCGGGCAGGGTCACCCAGTTCTTCGTCGATGCCGGCGATCGCGTCAAGCGCGGTCAGTTGCTGGCGCGCATTGACCCGCGTGAGACCGACGCGCAGGTCGCGGGGCAGCGGGCCAACGTGGCGCAGGCAGATGCCGCGCTGGTGCAGGCAAGACTGAACTTCGACCGCACCCAGAGCCTGGTCAAGCAGAACTTTCTCAGCCAGTCGGCGCTCGACAAGGCGGACGCGGACATGAAGTCAGCGCAAGCGGTCGTCGACGCCGCGCGCGCAGGAAACACGCAGGCGATCACAGCACGCAGCTTTGCCGAGGTGCGCTCGCCGATCGACGGCGTGGTGACGCGCCGCCTCATGGAGCTGGGCGAGCTCGCCGCGCCCGGCAAACCGATGCTCGACGTGCACGATCCGGCCGCGCTGCGCGCGGTGGGCAGCGTGCCGCAGTTTGTGCTGCCGCGCGTGGCGCATGCCGACCGGGCAAGCGTGCTGCTGCCGACGTTGAATCAGACGATCCTCGCCACGCACCTGACGGTTCTCCCCGCCGCGGATGCACGACTGCTGTCGACGCAAGTACGCGCCGATCTGCCCGGCACGCTGCCGGCAGGTGTCGTCCCGGGCACCGCGGTCAAGATCCTGATCCCGACCGGAACGTCGGAAAAGCTCGTGATGCCGGCCGACGCGGTCATTCGCCGCGGCGAATTGACGGCCGCGTACTTGATCGGCGCCGATGGCAAACCGCAATTGCGGCAGATCCGCGTCGGCGACTTGGTCGACAGCGGCCAGATCGAAGTGCTGGCGGGCCTCGCGGCCGGCGAGCGTGTGCAACTGAACCCGCTGCTGAAGACACGATGAGCACGGCTGCCACTGCAAGCGAAAAGCTCGGCATCTCCGGTCGCATCGCGCGCGCCTTTCTGACTTCGCAACTCACGCCGCTGCTGGCACTGGTGGCGCTGCTGCTCGGCGTGTTCGCAGTGCTGGTGACGCCGAAGGAGGAAGAGCCGCAGATCAATGTCACGATGGCCAATGTGCTGATTCCGTTCCCGGGGGCGGCGAGTGAAGACGTGCACAACCTGGTGACCGTGCCGGCCGAGCAGGTGATCTCGCAGATCACCGGCATCGAGCACGTGTTTTCGGTCACGCGGCCCGGCATGGCGATCCTCACGATTCAATTCAAGGTGGGCGAGGACCGCATCGCCGCACTGGTGCGGCTGCACGACACGCTGCGTGCTAACAGCGACTGGCTGCCGAAACACCTCGGGGTTGCCGATCCGATTGTCAAGCCGAAGGGCATCGACGATGTGCCGATCGTCACGCTGACTCTGCACGGCACGCGCGCCGACGCGACGGCCGAAAACCTGGCGAAGATTGCGCACGCGCTCGAGATCGAACTGAAGCGCGTTGCCGGCACACGCGAGGTCCAGACCCTCGGCGGACCCGATCAGGTGGTGCGCGTGACACTCGATCCCGAGCGCATGGCCGTTCACCGCATCACCGTCATCGATATCGACCGCGCGCTGCGCGCCACCAATGCGTCGGCGCCGGCAGGCGCTCTGGTCAGCGGCAACCGCACGGTCGATGTGCGCACTGGCGAATATTTCGACTCCGCCCGCGACGTGGCACAGATGGTGGTTGGCGTCTCGGGTGACGCCAATGCGCGCCGCCCCGTGTACCTGTCGGATGTCGCGCGGGTGACAGCCGGCGCCGACACGCCGACGCACTTCGTGTGGCACGGCGCGAACATCGATACCAGCGGCGCGCAGCAGTACGTTGAATCGCCCGCGGTCACGATCTCGATCTCCAAGAAGGCGGGCGAGAACGCGGCGACGGTCGCGGATGCGTTGCTGGAGCGCATCGAGCAATTGAAAGGCAAGGTCATTCCGTCCGACACCCAGGTCGCGCTGACGCGCAACTACGGCGAGACTGCGCGCGACAAGGCCAACAAGCTGATCCAGAAGCTGATCTTTGCCACGCTGTCAGTGGTCGCGCTGGTGTGGGTCACGCTCGGGCGGCGCGAAGCGATCGTGGTGGGCACGGCCGTGGTGCTGACGCTTGCGGCCACGCTGTTTGCGTCATGGGCATGGGGGTTCACGCTGAACCGCGTGTCGCTTTTCGCGCTGATCTTCTCGATCGGGATCCTGGTCGATGATGCGATCGTCGTGGTGGAGAACATTCACCGCCGCTCGGCGTTTGACCACTCCGCGCCGACTGAGATGATTCCGCGCGCGGTCGATGAGGTTGGCGGACCGACCATCCTGGCGACGCTGACCGTGATCGCCGCGCTGCTGCCGATGGCGTTCGTCACCGGTCTGATGGGCCCCTACATGGCGCCAATCCCGATCAACTCGTCAATGGGCATGCTGCTGTCACTGGCGATCGCATTCATCATCACGCCGTGGCTCGCGTTAAGGCTGCTGCACAAGCACGCAGGTGGCCATGCGCCCGCCGCCGCCGACAAGCTGTCGCAGCGACTCGCGACATTTTTCGCGCGCGTGATGACGCCGTTCCTGCGCGGTGAGGCAGGGAAGGCGAACCGCCGCAAACTGTGGCTTGGCATCGCAGTCGCGATCGGGCTCTCGGTCGCGCTGGCGCCGCTGAAGCTGGTGGTGATGAAGATGCTGCCTTTTGACAACAAGAGCGAGTTCCAGGTCGTGGTCGACATGCCGACCGGCACGGCAGTCGAGCGCACTGCCGGCGTGCTGCGTGAGCTGGCCGCTGAAGTCGCGCGGCTGCCGGAGGTGACGAGTGTGCAGTCGTACGCGGGCCTGGCTGCGCCGATCAACTTCAACGGCCTGGTGCGGCAGTACTACCTGCGCTCGGGCGGCGAGGTCGGCGATCTGCAGGTGAATCTCGTCGACAAGCATCATCGCGACCGCAAGAGCCACGATATTGCACAGTCCGTGCTGCCTGCGCTGCAGGCGATCGCCAGGCGCAACGGCGCCGATATCAAAGTGGTCGAGGTGCCGCCCGGCCCGCCGGTGTTGAGCCCGATCGTGGCCGAGATCTACGGGCCTGACTACGACGCGCAGATAAAGCTCGCCAAGCAGGTGCGCGGCGTGTTCGAGGCCACGCCCGACATCGTCGCAATCGACGACACGACGCTCGACGCCGCATCACGCATCGTGCTGCGTGTGGATGCGGCCAAGGCCGCGTTGTATGGGATCGCGGTGGCCGAGGTTGCGCGCACGGCGCGGCTGGCGCTCGCGGGCGAGGACATCACGCCGCTGCACGACGGCACGAGCAAGTACGCGGTGCCGGTACGTGTGGCGCTGGCGCCAGAGAAGATGGGTCGGCTCGACGATGTGTTGAAGCTCAAGCTGCGCGGCCAGGATCCCGGCGGCCAAAACGGGGGCCAACCCAACGAAATCGCCTTGGCTGAACTCGTGCGGCCGGTGACGCTGCCTGCGGAGCGCGTGATCTATCGCAAGGACCTGCAGCCGGTCGTGTACGTGGTCGGCGACGTGGCTGGCGGCCAGGGAAAGACCGACTCGCCGCTGTATGGAATGTTCGAGATGCGCAGCCGCATCGCCAAGCTCGCAACGCCTGGCGGACTGCCGCTCGCCGAATACTGGATCGCGCAGCCGTCGGACCGCTTCGCCGCATTCGGGCTGAAGTGGGACGGCGAGTGGCAGATCACCTACGAGACGTTCCGTGACATGGGCATTGCCTATGGGGTCGGACTGATCCTGATTTACCTGCTGGTGGTGGCACAGTTCCGCTCGTACCTGACGCCGCTGATCATCATGGCGCCGATTCCACTGACGATCATCGGTGTGATGCCGGGGCACGCGCTGTTCGGCGCGCAGTTCACCGCGACATCGATGATCGGCATGATCGCGCTCGCCGGCATCATCGTGCGCAACTCGATCCTGCTGGTGGACTTCATTCATCAACGGCTCGACGAGGGCGCGGATTTCCAGCAAGCCGTGATCGACGCCGCGGCCACGCGCGCCAAGCCGATCGTGCTGACTGCCGTTGCGGCAATGCTCGGGGCCCTCTTCATTCTCGATGATCCGATCTTCAACGGGCTGGCGATCTCGCTGCTGTTCGGAATCTTCGTGTCGACCATGCTGACCCTGGTCGTCATCCCCGTCCTGTACTACGCGGCCAGCTACCACAAGGAAGCGGCGCGCCTGCATGTTTCATCTCATCCCGAAGCGCAAGGAGCCTGACATGACCGTCGACCGCTACGTCCACATCTTCGCCGGCAGTTTCATCCTGCTGTCGCTCGCCCTTGGCATCGAGGCGAGCCCGATCTTCCTGTCCAAATGGTGGCTCGCGTTCACCGCGTTCGTTGGCGCGAACCTCTTCCAGTACGGATTGACAAACTTCTGTCCGCTGGGATGGATGCTGAAGAAGCTCGGCGTTGCCGAGTCGCGTGAAGCGCACGCATAGTCAACCATGGCCGAGGAAAGAAACGCCAACGAAGCGCGCCGCGAGCTGGTGCTGCGCCTGAGGCGCGTCGAGGGCCAGATCCGCGGCGTGCAGGGGATGATCGAAGCCGCCGCGGACTGCGAGGAAATCGCACAGCAGCTATCCGCCGCGCGCAAAGCGCTCGACAAAGTCTTCTACGAGCTGATGGCGTGTGCAATTCAGCACCCGCAGTTTTCCGCCAATCAGCGCGAGCGACAGGGCGCACGCATCGAACGCATCACGCGCATGTTGGCCAAACTCGCTTGAGGTAAGCCCGTCGTTGCGTTGCGACCTCTTTATTCACCAATTCGGTGCGAGTCAGGCGCGTTCGGCGCGGCAGTTCGAACACGCTTGACTTCGGTCATCAGTGACCGCGACCGTGGCGCGAGCATTGCATTGTCGGCGGCCGCGCTTGCTTGTGCACCCGCGGTACCTGCAAGGCTCCCATGGCGACCGGATCGCATCAGACTAATCGGCTCGACGAAGTCCTTGCGCGTTATAGCGCTGCACGGACGAACCTCGTGCAAATCCTGCGCGAAGTGCAGGAGCCCGAAGGCTGGATTCGTCCTGAGGCGATCACCACGATCGCGCAGGCCGTCCAGCTTCCGCGCGCGCGGGTCGAAGGCGTGGCGGGGTTCTACAGCTTTCTGCACCTGGCGCCGGCCGGGCGCTACCGCGTGCGGTTCTCGGACAACATCATCGATCGCATGGCGGGCAGCCTGCCGCTGCTTGAGCGGTTGTGCGCGCAGCTTTGGATCGAGCGCGGCAAGGTCTCCGAAGACCATCTCGTTTCAGTCGACACGACCTCGTGCACCGGCATGGGTGACCAGGCGCCGGCGCTGCTCGTCAACGGCTGGGCGATTCCAAAGCTGACGGAGCAGCGCATTGACCATATCGCGGGACTGATCCGCGATATGGTGCCCGTCGAGAACTGGCCTGCCGAAGTGTTTGCGATCGACGACAACATCTGTCGCCGCGACATCATTCTCGCGAGCTCACTGCAGCCAGGCGATGCCATCCGCGCGACGATGTTGCGCGGCCGCTCCGATTCGCCGGAATCTGCATCGAACCCGCGGTCATGGCGCGAGGGCCTCGACGTCGCAGAGCAGGGTCCTGCCGCGACGCTGGACGAAATCAAACGCTCAAAGCTCCGCGGCCGTGGCGGTGCCGGCTTCACCACGGGCTTGAAGTGGGAAGCGTGCCGCAATGCGCGCGCCGCGCAACGATATGTCGTGTGCAACGCCGACGAAGGCGAACCAGGCACGTTCAAGGACCGCGTGCTGCTCGCGCGCTATGCCGATCTGGTGTTCGAGGGAATGACAGTCGCAGCTTACGCAGTGGGGGCGACGAAGGGATTCCTCTATCTGCGCGGCGAGTATCGCCATCTGCTGGCGCCGCTGCAGCAGGTGCTCGCGCGGCGACGCTCAGCGGGTCTGCTCGGTCACGGGATCTGCGGCAAGGCGGATTTCGAGTTCGACATCGACATTCATCTCGGTGCCGGTGCCTACGTGTGCGGCGAAGAGTCGGCGTTGATCGAATCGCTCGAAGGCAAGCGCGGCGTGCCGCGCAATCGGCCGCCGTATCCGGTCACGAGCGGGTATCTGAAGTTCCCGACCATCGTCAACAACGTCGAGACATTCTGCGCGGCGGCGTTGATCGCGCTGAAGGGCGGTGACTGGTACGCAAGCATCGGCACGCCGCGTTCGACGGGGACCAAGATCCTGTCAGTGTCCGGCGACTGTGCGCGACCCGGCATCTACGAATATCCATTCGGCGTCACCGTCACGCAGGTGCTGCACGATTGCGGCGCCGAGTTCACGCAGGCGGTGCAGGTGAGCGGCCCCTCGGGCATCTGTATCGACGCGAGCGAGTTCGGCCGCCGCATCGCGTTCGAGGATCTCCCCACGGCGGGCGCGTTCATGGTGTTCGACGAGTCGCGCGACCTGTTCGAGGTGGCACGCAACTTCGCGCACTTCTTCGCCCACGAAAGCTGTGGTTTCTGCACGCCGTGCCGCGTCGGCACGGCGCTGTTGCGCAACCTGATGGATAAGCTCGCGGCGGGCAAGGGCTCGCAGCACGATCTGAATCAGATCGGCGAACTGAATCTCCTGCTGCAGGCGAGCAGTCACTGCGGGCTTGGGCACACTGCGTGCAATCCGGTTCTCGACACACTCAAGCGGTTCCGCCCGGCGTACGAGAGCCGACTGGTTTCGATGCAATACGAGCCGGCGTTCGATCTCGACGGCGCGCTGGCACGCGCGCGCGCGATGACCGGCCGCGATGATGCCGGCGCGCATTTTGGAGAGGCCGAATGAACGAGACGCGGCCAACGTTCCAGCTCGACGGCGAGGAAGTGCCGTTTGCACCGGGGCAGACGGTGATTCAGGCCGCGCTCGCTGCCGGTTACTACGTGCCGCACCTTTGCTACCACCCCGAGTTCAAGCCGCATGGCAGTTGCAAGCTGTGCACGGTGAAGGTCGATGGCCATTGGATGACGTCGTGCACGCTACCGGCGCAGGCCGGCATGCAGGTCGAGAGCGACACGGACGAGATCAACGCCAAGCGCCTTCTGCTGACGCAGATGCTGTTCGTCGAAGGCAATCACTTCTGCCCATCGTGCGAAAAGAGCGGCAACTGCAGGCTGCAGGCGGTGGCGTACGACCTCGGCATGGTGAGCGCCCAGTTCGATCACTTCTATCCGGACCGGCCGGTCGATGCATCTCATCCGGACATCCTGCTCGACTTCAACCGCTGCATCCTGTGCGAGCTCTGTGTGCGCGCCTCGAGCGAAGTCGACTGCAAGGGCGTGTTCGCGCTATCGGGACGCGGTATCACCAAGCATCTGATCGTCAACAGCGAGTCGGGCCGCTTGGCGGACACGAACATCGCGCTGACCGACAAGGCGATGGACGTGTGTCCGGTTGGCGTGATTCTGCAAAAGCGCGTCGGTTTTGCGCAGCCGATCGGTACCAGGCGTTTTGATGCCCAGCCGATCAGCATGCAGGCACTGCGCGATGCGCCGCGTCCGCTCGACCGAAAAGCAACTGGTGGTGAATAGATGACCCCGAATCGGAAGCTCAAGGTCGCGACGACTTCGCTCGCCGGCTGCTTCGGCTGCCACATGTCGTTCCTCGACATCGACGAGCGGCTGTTTCCGCTGCTCGATCGCATCGAATTCGACCGCTCGCCACTGACCGACATCAAGCATTGCGGGCGATGCGACATCGGCTTTATCGAAGGCGGTATCTGCAACGCGGAGAACGTGCATGTGCTGCGCGAGTTCCGCAGGAACTGCCGCCTCCTGGTCGCGGTCGGCGCGTGCGCGATCAACGGTGGCCTGCCGGCGCAGCGCAACCATCTCGACCTGGGCAATTGCCTGCAGGAGGTCTACGTCACCGAGCCGGGGCTGGCGAAGGGCGGTATCCCGAACGATCCGGAACTGCCATTGCCGCTCGACAAGGTGCACCCGTTGCACGAGGTGGTGAAGGTCGACTACTTCCTGCCGGGCTGCCCGCCTTCGGCGGACGCGATCTGGAAATTCCTCAACGATCTGCTCACGGGCCGAACGCCGCAGTTAGGGCACGGTCTCATCCAGTACGACTGACGACGATGAACCTGGAACTCGAAACCGCTGCCAACGCCGAGAACCTGCGCCGCGTCGCGATCGATCCAGTATCGCGCGTCGAGGGGCATGGCAAGGTCACCATCCTGCTCGACGCCGACAATCACGTGCATCAGGTGAGGTTGCATATTGTCGAGTTCCGCGGCTTCGAGAAATTCATCCAGGGCCGGCCGTACTGGGAAGTGCCGGTGATGGTGCAGCGGCTGTGCGGCATCTGCCCGGTCAGCCACCACCTCGCGGCGTCCAAGGCGCTCGACATGATCGTCGGCGCGAAGCTCACACCGACCGCGGAGAAGATCCGACGCCTGATGCACTACGGTCAGATCCTGCAGTCGCACGCGCTGCACTTCTTTCATCTGTCATCGCCGGACCTGTTGTTCGGATTTGATTCGGAAGTCGCAAAGCGCAACATCGTTGGCGTCGCGGCGGCGCATCCCGACATCGCTAGACAGGGTGTGCTGCTGCGCAAGTACGGGCAGGAGGTGATTCATTACACGGCGGGCAAGCGCATTCACGGCACGGGCAGCGTGCCCGGTGGCGTGAACAAGGCGCTGACGATCGAAGAGCGCGCTGCGCTGCTGGCCGATGTGTATCAGGTGATTGCGTGGTCGCGCGACGCGGTCGAGCTGGCGAAGAAGCTGCACCTGACCAATGTCAGCCTGTACAACAGCTTTGGCGCCTTCCGCTCGAACATGCTGAGCCTGGTTGCGCCCGACGGTGCGCTCGATCTGTACGACGGCGCGCTGCGCGCGCGCGACGAGACAGGCGCGATTCTGTTTGATCACTTCGACACGCGGCGCTACTGGGACGCGATCATTGAAGAAGTACGGCCGTGGTCGTACATGAAGTTCCCTTATCTGCGCAGCCTTGGCCCCGAGCGCGGCTGGTACAAGGTCGGGCCGCTCGCGCGCGTGCAGAACTGTGACCACATCACCACGCCGTTTGCGGACATGGCGCGACGCGAGTTCGTCGATTTCGGCGGCAGCCAGCCGGTGCACGCGACGCTTGCGTACCACTGGGCCCGGATGATCGAAATGCTTTTCGCCGCCGAAAGCATCAAGGAACTGCTGCACGACGACGACATCGTTGGCACCGAGCTGATGGCGAAGGGCGAGCGTGCCGAACGTGGCGTCGGTGTGATCGAGGCGCCGCGCGGCACGCTGATTCATCACTATCGCGTCAACGAGGACGACCAGATCGTGCGTGCCAACCTGATCGTGTCCACCACCCACAACAACCAGGCGATGAACGAAGCGATCCGCCAGGTGGCGAAGCGCTACCTCGATGGCCGCAAGCTCACGGAAGGACTGCTGAACCATATCGAAGTCGCGATCCGCGCTTTCGACCCCTGCCTGTCATGCGCGACGCATGCGCTCGGAAAGATGCCACTGGCGATCGAACTGATTGACGCCGACGGCGAAGTGGTCGATCGGCTGATCCGCAGTTCGAGCGCATGCTGACCTTCGATGCGCCGGTCGGTGTACGGCCGAAGCTGGTGATCGCGATCGGTAATCCGAGCCGCGGCGATGATGCGCTCGGTCCGCTGCTGGCTGAACGGCTGGAGGCGCTCGGCCTGCCCGACCTCGACGTGCTGACGGACTTTCAACTCCAGGTCGAGCACGCACTCGATCTGCTCGGGCGGCGCGAAGTTATCTTCGTCGATGCGACAACGAGCGGCGACGCAGCGTTCACCTTCAATTCACTCGCGGCAGCGGACGATGCGAGCATCACCACGCACGCGTTGTCGCCGCAGACCCTTCTGGCCTGCTATCAGCGCCTCACTGGCGTGGCGCCACCCACAGCGCGCGTGCTTGCCGTGCGCGGCGATACGTTCGAACTCGGTGCGCCGTTGACCGCGGCAGCGGCGGCAAATCTCGCAATCGCCATGGCTGCGCTGGTCGAAGCGCTTCGTCGTACGTGAGATCTCGCTAAAGAATCCCGGTTGCCTGCCGTTGAGCAGGGATGACCGGAAACCTGTTCAAAGGCCTGGCGCTTCTCGTCTTGCTGATACCGGGCGCCATCGCGAACGATCGCCGCGCGTCTGCCACGATGACTGTCAGCGTCGTCGTCGCATCGCCATGTCCGATCGACGTTGGCGGCCAGAGCAACGCACCGGGTTGCAGCGAAGCGTCGCGGCAAGTGTTGCCGCGTGCAGCGTCCGCGGCAGCTGTTCCAACGAACGCGAGCCAGGCTTCTCGTCCAACAACGAATTCGTCCGCTCCGAGCGACCGCTCGTCCGTCCTCCTCATCCGTTTTTAATCTCTTCGGACGACTAACAAGAAGGCGGTAGTGCCTCATAGACTTCAATCGCTTGCACACGGTTGTTGAAGTCGATCTACCCCTTAATCGGTTATACGGAGGAAAACATGAAAGCTTTAGGAAAAGTTCTTTGTGCGGCGGCGCTCGTTGGATCGGTGTCAAGCGCACTTGCTGCGACTGCGACCACGACATTTCAGGTGACGGCAAACGTGCAACCCGCCTGCACGGTCAGCGCGAGCGCGCTGGCATTTGGTACCTACCCGGTCAACTCGTCGGTCGCGATCGATGGACAGACCACGATCTCTGTCACTTGTCCGAACGCATTGGCGTACTCGGTGGATCTGGCGAGTGCGAACGCATTCAAGATGGTCAGCGGTGCGTCGAACCTGAATTACGCCCTGTTCTCAAATGCGGGCCGCACGACGCCCTTCCCCCTTGGCAGCCAGACCGGTACCGGCTCGGCGCAGACCATCAACGTCTACGGACGTATTGCCGCCTCGCAGAGCCCATCCTTGACTGGGACGCACACCGACACCGTGACGGTGACGGTGACCTACTGATCGCCTTGCCGTCCTCGACCGGGGCGGAAAGACCGCTCCGGGATGACTTCCCGTGCGCCGACTGATCGCCGCGTTTGCCGCCTGCGCCAGCTGTGCCGCTGTCGAGGCGGCACAATCCACTATCACGTTCAGCGTTTCGGCAAACGTGTCGATCGGTTGCGGTGTAGCGGCCAATCCGGTCGCGTTCGGCACCTACGTGGGCACGGGCGGTTCGCCGACGGTCAATGTGACGAGCAGCATCGTCGTGACCTGTCCGTCCGGCACCAACTTCGACCTGCGCCTGGACAATGGTGCGAACAGCAGCGGGGCGCAGCGTCGGATGCAGATCACCAGCGGGCCCGCGTCCTTCCTGAACTACAACTTGTACCAGGACGCCGCACGCACCCAGCGTTTCGGCAACAGCAACGCAGAACGCGTGCAGGGCGTAGGTACTGGTGCGCCACAGTCGGTCCCGGTGTACGGAAGCCTGCCAGGCGCGCAGATCGTGCCTTTTGGCCCTTACTTGGATACCATTCAGGCCACGCTGAACTTCTGAGGCCCCAGATGTTGTTTCGCGCGCTCGCATTCGTGTGCGCCCTCATGGGGTCGACGCTGGCGCACGCGGGCGCATTCACGATCACGCCGGTGCGCGTCGATATCGGATCGGGACGCCGCGCCGCGTCGATCGAGGTGGTCAACTCGGGGCAGCAGGCCACGCAGATGCAGGCGGAGCGCTATCGGTGGAAAGATGATCGCGATGGCGACGATGAGCTTGAGGCCACCGAGGATTTCGTCGTCACGCCGCCGATCTTTTCGCTGGAACCCGGGCAGCGCCAGATCGTGCGCGTGCTGATGCAGGCGCCTGCGGACCCGGTTCGCGAGACCGCGTATCGGCTGATTCTCCAGGAGACGCCGCTGGGCGATCCACAGGCAAATACGGTGGCCACTGTGCTGCGTATCAGCCTGCCGGTGTTCGTCACGCCGCCGCGTGCAAAATCAGAGCTGGTATGGAGTCTGCGGCGCGAGTCTGGACGCCTGTTCCTGGACGTCGAGAATCAGGGCAGAGCGCATGCGTCGATCACGTCGCTCAAGACGGCCGACGGGACGGTGCTGAAGTCCGGCATCTACGTGCTTTCCGGCGGGCGTCGTTCCTGGCCGATCAGCGCGCCGGTAGACAGTGTTCTGCTGACGTTGCGGGACGGCGACGAAACTCCGGCGGCGGTCCGTCCCGGC
>Ga0209464_10000236_pt1 | contig 18855 bp, 4 predicted proteins | sample DOMMetBare1Fresh_2_FD_187473 | JGI IMG/M metagenome (GOLD analysis project Ga0209464, IMG submission 187473) | Wetland sediment microbial communities from St. Louis River estuary, USA, under dissolved organic matter induced mercury methylation -... | ecosystem: Environmental > Aquatic >...
CAATGTAGGCAATCTTCTGACGCGCTGCGAGAGTCGATGCGCCCAGTTGCCTACCTGTTGATGTTCGGTCAGTGAATACGCGGACTCACAAACGGCACTTGACGCTTCGTCGCAGAGAGGGCATCTGGAGTCAATTCACGGCAGGACAAGACCGACCTCGTCGCAAGGCGAGCAAGGAAAAGCCCGGACCCTCGAGGCCCTAGGGCGTACCGAATGCCGGTGAGCGCGCTGCGCCTCTCCGGTCCATTTTGCAGGGGGGCAGATGCGCCACGAGGGCGTCGCTGCGAGCATTTTCGGGACTTCGTCCCTGAGCCTGGCGCGAGCCGTGCTCGTCGCCCAGGTATTGGGGCTCGGACTGGTCGCTGCCGGGTGTGGCGGTGGGGACACGACGGCTGCGCCAGCATCGCCCTGGGCGCTGCAGAGCTCCCTCGGCGTCTATGACGATGGCTCGGGGCGTACTGGTCTGGCGGTCCTGCAGACGTTGCGCGACGAGACGGGGTCAGGATCGGCCGACGCGTGGTCGGTGACGCTTCGCCACGAGAGCGGTGTAGTCCTCGACTTCACCTATTCGTCGCCCGGGGTGGGCTCCCACCTGGCCTTGTGGCGCGTGGATACCTCGCCGTTCGCGGGGAAGTGGGACGTCGAGGCGCGCTCCAGCTCGGAAGTCGTGACAGCCGTGGTGGAGCTCGCGAGCGGAGCAGGACTTACGCCGCCCCTGCCGGCGCTCGCGGCCGACGGCAACTCCATCGTCTGGGAGCCGGTCGCCGGCGCCGCTTCGTACCTGTGCAGGGTTCACGCCGGCGACTTCGTGCAACTGGAGTCGTTTGGGGACCTTCCGGCTTGCGATGTCTCCTCACTTCCTCCTGGCGCATACGGCGCGTCGGTCTTCGCGCTCTCCTATGCAGTGGAAGGGCTGGCGGCCGACACGGCCTCCTCGCCGGCACTTCCGTTGCGTTTCGACGTATCCGAGGGACGTGTCGGGTTCGCGAAGACCGACGGCTCGTCCGCGGCGAAGGTCCTCAGGGCCGCGGGTGGCGCCTATGACAACGGGGTCGGACCGAGATCGTTTGCGGTGTGGCTCTCGCTCGAGGAGGCCGGCGGGTCCGCTGTAACAACCGACTGGCAGGTCGAGATCGTGGGGCCGAACTTCCCACCTGAGAACCCGCTCGTGGTGAGCTACCCGGCGAGCTTCCCTCGATTGATGGCGTGGGCAGTCGGGATCTCGGCTGCTCCGGGAACGTACACCGCCACCGCCACCTCGGGCGGCGACGTGGCGGTCACGCAGTTCACCGTGGGAGCGCCGGCGTGGTTGTCGGCACCCACGGGCGCCATCGCCACGGACGGGGCACAGGGGTCGGCCCAGGTCGCCTGGGAGCCGGTGGCCGGGGCGGCGAGTTATCTCGCAAGCGCCTATGACGCGGTCACGGGCGCGCTGGTCGCGAGCCAGTGGACTCCGGCGACACGGACCTCGTTCGCCATGGACACGTTCACGGCAGGGCGAAGCTACGACGTCTACGTCGCCGCTGCGGACGCGGACATGGTGAGTGGCGTGGTGCCCACGCAGGTTTCGGTTGCAGAGAACGTCTTCGACTACGGGACGTTTGTCGCCAGGTAGGGGGGACGCATGTCGTTCAACGGAAATCGGCTCGGTCTCCTGATCGCCTGCGCGGCGACGCTCTTCGCTTGCTCGAAGTCGTCTTCACCTCCAGACACGCGGGAGACCATCCGGCTCTCGCCCCTATCGACGGTGGCGAGCGGTGGCGTCGACGCGCCCCGCCTCGTCGATCGCGACACCACCGCGCTGGTCGTCGTCGCGCAGCGAACGACCGTCACCCTCGACTTCGGCCACGACGTCGAGATCAGACGGGTCAAGGTGCACGGTGCGTCGTCGCTCGCCGTCTCGATCCCGGGAGCTGCGCTCAGCTCGCAAGACGCAGCGGGATGGGTCGAGGCCACGCTCGCGGAGCCCAGGACCGCACGGACGCTGTCCGTCACGCTCGACCCGGCGGGAACCGGGGCGGGCCTGAGGGAGATCGAGGTCTGGGGAGCGGGCGGATCGCTGGCACCGCGCGACGTGGCGACGCTCGCCGCAGCGACGGCTTCCGATGACGCGGCGACCTACGAGAACGTGTGGGTGCTTCGGCCTGACGTGGCGTCGGCGACCCTTCGGCCTGGAGGGGCGGCCGATGGAAGCCCGTGCGTCACCGCAAAGTTCCCCGCGTTCGAACCGCTCCAGGCGGCCCGCGCCTACCTGGCCTTCGAAGCGAACGTGCCGCGAGCCGTCGCGTTGCAGCCGAGCTTCGACGGGGACGCGCCGCGTGAAGGCTTCTGGCTCGGCACGGTGAAGGATGCGAGGACGCACACGGAGGAGCTCGACCCGGCCCGACTCCGCGGCGGCGACACGCTGCTCCTCTGCCTCCCCGACGCGGCCGACGGCAACGTGAACCTCACGGGCCTGCGCCTCCTCGTGGTCCTGGACGATGGGACAGCGGTCTTCGATCGTGAGACGCGCCAGCGTCTGGGCGCGGCCGTCGATGGCGATGCCTCCACCGTCTCCTCGGTTGGCGGTGGTGCTCACCGTTTCGTGCTCGATCGGGCGATCGACGCCGAGGTCGCCCAGATGCGCCTCGGTCACGCGCCTGCGACGCTCGATCGGCTGGGCGTCTTCGATGGAACGGCATGGAACGAGCGCGGCGGCCTCGCCCTGACCGACTCCTTGGTGGAGTTGCCGGTGACGGGGCCGGTCGCCGCGCTGGAACTGACGTTCGCAGGTGCCGCGAGGGCAGATGTCCCGGCCGCGGCTGTCGCCGAGCTCTCGGCGCGTGGCAGTCCCATAGGTTCACGAGTGGGCGCGCCGAGGATCGTGCTCTCGTACCCCACCACTACGATGCGAGGGGGCAAGGAGATCGGTGAACGGTTCGGGCCGCGCGCCTTCCTCGCGGGCTGGGCAGAGTCGCCGTCCGGTGTCGGAACGGTGGAGGTGGATGGCGCCAGTGTCGACGACCGCGGGGCCTTCGGCATTCCCCTACGGCGGGCGCTCGACGCCACCGGTAGCTGGGAGGTGACCCTCACCGCACGCTTTCCCGACGGGAGCGAGGTGGTGCGGACCATCAACCTCGACGAGGACAAGGTAGGCGAGCTGCTCGGCGCCGGAAATGGAAGCGGCACCGGCACCCTCGACGAGCGGTTCGGTCGCGAAAACCAGATGGCGTGGGGCACCTTCGACCCCGCTGGCGGCGGGAAGGTGCGGCTGGGGACCGACGTCTCGGTCGAGGCCCCTCCCGGTGCCGTCGCCGGCCGAACGCAGATCGGGATCACGCGCAAGGGCGGCGAGGTCATCCCCAGGCTCGAGGCCGGGATGGTCAACGTCACCGCGCCCGCTCACGGTGGCTACCGGTTCACGCCGCGCGGCCAGAAGTTCGCGAAACCGGTGAAGGTCACGCTCCCCTACGACCCCGATCTGCTGCCAGAGGGAGTCGCGCCCGAGGAGGTCCAGACCTACTACTTCGACGAGGAGCAGGAGCGCTGGTTCTCCCTGCCGCGAAGGGCCGTCCTGCGGACGACCCGGCAGATCGAGAGCGAGACCACCCACTTCACGTTCATGATCAACGCGGTCCTGGTGCTCCCCGACCACCCGGGCCCGGACTCGTTCAATCCCAACTCCATCAAGGATCTGAAGGCGGCCGATCCGAGCGCCGGCATCGACCTGATCGAGCCGCCCCAGGGGAACAACCAGGGGAGCGCGCAGATCTCCTTCCCGATCCGTTTGCCCAAGGCGCGCGGGGCGCACCAGCCCTCGCTGGCCGTCGCGTACGACTCCACCGGCGGGAACGGCTGGGTCGGAGTCGGCTGGGACGTCTCGCTGCCGAAGGTGACCATCGACAGCCGCTACGGCGTGCCCGAGTACAACGGCGAGGAGCGGTACCTGCTCGGAGGGCAGGCGCTCGTCCCCTTCGACGCTGCGACGCCGGGGACGTGTCTCGACGGCTCGACGGCGAGGGAGTACCACCCGCGCGTCGAAGGGGCCTTCCTCGACATCCGGCGCTGTGGCTCGGATCCGACCACCTACTGGTTCCAGGTGATCGACAAGGCCGGCACCCTCTACGTGTACGGGCGCTCGGGGAACTCGCGGCTCCGGAGCTACGTGCCGCGCGTCACGAACCCCGTGGTGTTCCCCCAGGTCTTCGACGTCGCTGAGTGGCAGCTCGAGCGGGTCGTCGACGCCAACGGGAACCTGACCGAGTACGGCTACCAGCTCGACAGCCCCGCGCCGAGCGACGCCGTGCACCGTGAGCCGTTCCGGCAGCTCTACCCGCGGTACATCCGGTACTCGGGGAGCGCGGACCGCATGTCGGCGGCGGCCCTCGACGCAGGGACCTCGGGGCCGTACATGGTCGAGCTGCTGCACGAGAGCGCGCTCCGCGAGGACGAGGTCGTCTCGGCCCGCGTCGGCTTCAAGACGGTGATGCGCCGGCGGCTGGGCTCGGTGCGCGTGCAGCTCCTCTCGGGGACTCCGTCCGGCCTCATCCGCAGGTACGACCTGGTCTACGAGAAGGGGGACCTGGCCAAGTCGAGGCTCAAGCGGATCGACGTCCGGGGTACCGGCGAGCAGCTCTTCTACAGCCACGCCTTCGAGTACGAGAACGTGGCGAACGATCAGAACGGCGTGACGCTCTTCGGTGCGCCCGTGGTCTGGAACGTCCAGGGGTCGAGCGCCCCGGGCCTCACTGCCACGGGCGAGTGGGCCTTCGGCTTCCACGGGTTCGCGGGTATCGGCGTCGGTTTCTCGAAGGGGAAGGGGACGGTTGGCGTCGGCTTCGGCTACGGCCAGCGTCGCGGGTACACCGAGGCCACCTTCGTCGACATGAACGGCGACGGCCTCCCCGACGAGGTGACCAACCCGAACTGGCTCCAGAAGCTCGTGGGTGGCGAGCCTTCCATCCGGTTCAACGGGGGGCAGGCAAGGACGCTCAACTACACGCCTCCGCTCTGGGACCCCGCTGCCTCGCTCGGCGGCGCAGTCTCCCCGGGGCTCGACGGCAAGTGGCTGGGCAAGGACGTCGGCCAGTCGTTCGACGCCTCCCTGCAGGCCTTCTCACCCGTGGTCTCCGGCAACTTTGGAGTCGCCTACAACACGTCGACGTCGGAGGACTTCCTCGTCGACGCGAACGGAGACGGCCTGCCCGACGTGATCAGCGGCGGGAAGGTCTACTTCAACCAGGTCAGGTCTTCGGGCTGTGGTCCTGGGGACGATCCGCTCACGTGCTGCCCGGCGGGGAGCTTCTGCTTCGCGGACAAGCTCGCGGCGCAGACGTCGATGAGCGCCCTCGATGACGTCGGCGACTCCGCTGCGCTCCTCGCCGACGACGCGACCCTCAACCAGGCCAACGAGGCGCTCGGCGAAGCGCTCACCCCCGAGGACGCGGTGATCGAATGGACGGCGCCCTACGGTGGCCGTGTCGACGTGTCGGGCGCGCTGGCGTTCGCGCTGCCCACCGCCGCCATGGAGCGACGCGACGGGATCCGGCTGAGGATCTACACCTACGAGCCCTCGCTCCCGGACGCCACTGTCCCCAACTCCCCCGTGCTCAGGGCGACCTACCTGAAGACGCCCGGCGACGCGTCGCCGACACCGGTCCAACTCGGTGACGTCGAAGTCCACCGCGGGACGCTCGTCTACTTCGTCCTCTCGACGCTCTCCGACTTCCCGATGCGCGGGGCAGACGGGGACCTGTCACCCGCCGAGCTGGTGAGCTTCGCGCCGCTCATGGTCTACCGTGGCGTGGCCGCAGGGGACCGCTACCTCAAGGACCCGACCGGCGCCTACCTGTATCGCTTCGACGCGGCACAGGACTTCTTCCTGGCCGGCCAGCCGCAGGGAGTCGTCTCCCTGACGGCGGACGGGCGCATTTCGCTGAGCGCCCGCGTGAGAAAGCTCGCGACCTCCGACTCGGTCCGGATGTGCGTGCAGTACTTCAAGCCGATGGCGGACGAGAGTCAGGATCCGCCGGAGAGCAAGCCCTGCGGGGAGACGCCAGTCTCGGGTGGGGAGGGAGACGCCTTCATCCGGACTCTGGCCCCCGCGGAGACTCTCGCGGAGCAAACGATCGAGATCCCCGCGATGGACGTCGCCGCGGGAGGGACGCTCTACGTCCGCCTGGACACCGACCTGGCGATCGACCCCCGGGCCGTCACGTTCGACGTGACCGGCAGCTTCTCGTGCGTAAAGGACGAGAGCGGCGCGTGCGTGACGCCAACCTCGGACGAGGCGAAGCGGCTGACCTTCCACGCTCCCACGTACATGCCGCTCCACGAGAACGTGCGGCCCTCGGCGCGCTGGGAGCCGCCGCAGAGCACCGTGAAGCCTTGGGTGGTGCCCTCCGGTGGAACGCTGAAGTTCAACAGCTTCGTGGAGCACGCCGGGGACGCCCCGATCACCTTCTCGATCCGGACCCTCGACCGGCAACTCTTCAAACAGAAGGGGAGTCACGGCTACGCTTTCGACGCCTCCGCCAGCGACCCCTACCCGAACCAGGTCACGGTCAACCCGGGGGATCTCGTCTTCTTCGAGGCGCACTCCGAGCAGACCGCCTCCCTGGGATGGGCGTACGGCTGGCAGGTGCACTGTCAGTTCGTGAACTCGGAGGGGCGGACGGAGAACGTCCCGTTCACGCTCTACCAGACCACGGATCGCCGATCAGATGGCTGGCCCGATGGGAACCAGCCCGTGTTGTCGGGAGGCTTTCATGGGTGGCGCTTTGGCGCGTGGAACGGCAAGGAGGGGGAGACGTTCCAGGGTTGGGTCTACCGCGGAGAGACGGCGGAGAGCGCGAACGCGAACTGGGGTGACGGCGGCACGGACGACGTCGAGGCGCAGACCGACCGGATGCAGGATCCGAACGACCCTCAGCGCGTGAGGCTCCGCCTGGCGGGAGCGGTGGTGCCCAGCCACCAGGGGACGCGGCTGGGCAACTCCGAGGAGGGGTTCGAGGCGACCGGGGAGACCTACGTCACCCAGGACGGGAACACCTACTTCAAGGCGGGGCTGATCCACGCGGGAAGGAAGGGTGAGAGCGCCTCCTCCTCGGAAGAGACGGATCCCGAGGGCGAGCGGGTGAGCGCCGTCTCGATGTCGATCGGGAAGGTCGGCCGCTCGAGCGCTTCGGTCAACGTCTCCGCAGGCTTCTCGGTCGGGGCGGGTGCCTTCTCCGTCGGGTTCGGTGCCGGGGCAGGCGTGACGCAGCAGAAGCAGGACGTGAGCGACATGAACGGCGACGGCATCGTCGACGTGGTCTCGTCCGGTGGGCTCGGGGACATCCGGCGGCTCAGCTATTCGGGGCTCACGGGGCTCCTCACGGGGGACGCGATCCGGACCGACGTGCGCGTCACGAGCCCGGTCTCGCTCTCGGCGCGGCGCAAGATGAGAGTGAAGGGGGCACCGCTTCTCAGCTTCGACGTGCAGGGGCAGTTCAACCTGGGCGTGACTCCGGTCAAGATCGGACTCAAGCCGAGCGGGAAGCACGTGACCGCGACATCGCTCTCTCCTGGCTTCGGCGGCGGGGCCGCCTTCAGCGCCACCCGCGTCGTCCGCCAGCTCGTCGACGTGAACGGCGACGGGCTCCCGGACTCGGTCAGGTCCAACGCCGGCGACGAGTCCTGCGGCGGCGTCTTCGTACGGCTCAACCTCGGTACCTCCTTCGCCGCGGGGGAGGACTGCCTCGCCATCACGGGAGATGCCTTCCCGAGCGACGGCTTCGTCGAGGAGATCGCGTTCCCCGGCCCCGCCAACGGGATCAAGTCCGCCAGCGCCCTTCGGAAGGGGACCACGCTGTCGGTGCAGGGAAACGCAGGCGGCAGCCTGCTCTTCGATCTGGTGGGAAAGGGCGGCCACCCTCAGAGCGAGTCCTGGGGCTTCTCGGCCTCGGCCGAGTCGAGCATCGCCGCGACCCACCAGGATCTGGTGGACGTCACCGGGGATGGTCTCCCGGATCAGGTCTACAAGGGGAACGGCGGCTCGACCTTCTTCGTCCGCGTCAACCGTGGCTTCGGGTTCGCCCCCGCGCGTGCGTGGAGCGCCGCCCAGGGCTTCGACCAGACGATCACGCCGCGTCTTTTCGCCGGCAGCAGCAAGGTGAACGACGTCATCCAGGGCTTCATTGGGTCGGGGACGGCGCTGACGGGGATCAACCCTCTCGAGGCGACGGGGACGCACAGCGTCCTCCCCAACATCGGCGCCTCGGTCGACTTCGCCTTCCCGCTCTTCATCCCGAAGCCCTACCTGCACATCGGCGGCGGCGGGAACCTGACCCTCCGAAGGGTCAGCGGCTTCGAGCTGGGGCTCCGGGACATCGACGGGGACGGCTTCGTCGATCACGTGCTCAAGACGGCCGCCTCGGAGAACGTGGTCGCCCGGCTCAACCAACTCGGGAAGGCGAACCTCCTGAAGCGCGTCGTGCGGCCGCTGGGCGGGAGCATCGACCTCGCCTACGAGCAGCGGCTCGGGAACACCGTGGAGATGCCGGGGAGCCGGTGGGTGCTCACGAGCGTCACCGCGCGCGACGGGCTCGCACCGAGCCCCGGCGCGGCTGGTCACGACCTCACCACGGGCTGGCACTACGAGGACGGAAGGCACGACCGGTACGAGCGCGAGTTCCTCGGCTTCGCGCTCGTCCGCCGGAGCAACCCCGACGGCAGCACGGTGGAGCAGCTCTTCGAGAACGGCAGCGCCAAGCGGAAGGGGCTGCTCCTCTCCGAGGTGATGAAGGACGCCTCCGGCCGCAAGTGGGTCGAGACGGTCAACGGCTGGTCGGCCTCGGCGCAGATCGCGCCGGCGGCCGACGCCTGCCGGCTGGCGACGCCGGTGAAGCTCTCCTACGAGGAGTACTGCGGGTCCTTCCACGCGAAGCTCGATCAGGTCGAGAAGCGCTTCTACGAGGGGCAGCCACAACCGGGGATCGTGACGCGCCAGCACTTCACGTATGACCCGAAGGGAGACGTCACCGTCTTCACCGATGACGGTGACGTGGCAGACCCCGGCGACGACATCGTCGGCACCATCGTCTACGCGACGGACTCCGCGGCAGGCGGCCCGCTCTTCTCGGTCTCGCGCCCGGAGAGCGTGACGATCACCGCCCCCGGCAGCTCGACGCCGCTGCGGCAGCGGACGGCGACCTACTACCCCAGCGGCAACCTGCACACCTTCTCGGCGCTGCTGGCCACAGGCACGGCCGACACGACCCTGACGTGGAACGCCAACGGGACGCTCCTCTCGGTTGCGGGACCCCCGAACAACCGGAACCAGAGCTACGCGACCACCTACGGCTACGACGGCGTCACGGCCACCTACGTCACTGCCATCAGCGATTCCCACGGGTACGCGTCGACGGCGAAGTACGACCCTCGGTTCGGTGAGGTGACGGAGACGACCGACCTCAACGGCAACACGACCGCCAGGAAGCTCGACGCCTTCGGTCGGCTCGAAAGGCTGGCGGGCCCCGAGGACTCCCTCGACGTCCCGACCGTCTCGATCCAGTACAGCCTTTCGCCCGGCGTGGCGTGGGCGCGCACCAGGAATCGGCTCCCGCGTGAGGAGGGGGACAAGCGCGGGACCGTGGACACGGTCGTCCTGATGGACGGGCTCGGCCGCGTCATCCAGACCAAGAAGACGGCTGAGATCGCGACGTCGGCCAGCACGAAGGGGCTGGGGTGGTCCGTCACCGGCCACCAGGTCTTCGACGAGATGGGGCGAGTGGTCCTCCAGGGGCAGACCTTCGGGCAGTTCAGCCAGCGGCCCGAGTACTCGCCGGGCGCGCCACGAAACCCCACCCGGTTCATCTACGACCCGCTGGGGCGGATGATCGAGACCCTCGAGCCCAACAACGCGATCACGCGCGTCAGCTACGGGTTCGGCAGGCACGCGCAGTCGAGCCTGTTGCGCTTCACGACGGTCACGACGGATGCGGAGGGACACGGCAAGGCCGCCTTCAAGGACGCGGGCGACAGGATCGTCGCCGTCGAGGAGCGGATCGATGGCCGCGCCCCCACGACCCGGTACGAGTACGCCCGGACCGGCGAAATGACGAAGGTGTTCGACGCCGGGGGCAACGTCACGTCGGTCGGATACGACCTTCTCGGGCGCCGGACCTCCCTCCAGAACCCCGACACGGGGCTCATCCGTTACGAGCTCGACAAGCCGGGCAACGTGGTGAAGAAGTTCGACCCGAACCTCGACGAGGCGCAGCAGTTCGTCGAGTACGTCTACGACTTCGATCAGCTCACCGACGTCCGCTACCCGGACCCGCGCCGCAACGTTCACTATACGTACGGTGCGTCCGGTGGGGATCCCGATCGGAACGGCGCTGGGCGAGTGATCGAGGTGACGGACGACGCCGGCCGCGAGGAGCGCTGGTACGGAAAGCTGGGCGAGGTCACCTCGACGTCCCGCATCCTGAGGCCGATCCTGCCCGGCGATCGGGAGCGGCGCTTCACCACCTCGTTCAGCTTCGACGCGTTCGGACGGATGATGAGCATCACCTATCCGGACGGCGAGAAGGTGAAGTACGGCTACGACGCGGGCGGCTTGCTGGAGAGAGCCGCAGGCCATCGCACCCTTGGCGGTGCCACCCAGGTGGAGCCGTATCTTTCGTCGCTGATGTACGACGAGTTCGGCCAACGGGTCGGCATGCTGCTCGGGAACGGCGTGAGGACCGGCTACGCGTACGAACCGCTGACCCGCCGGCTGTCCACGCTACAGACCTCCACGCCGTCCGGCCGTGTGCTCCAGAACATCAGCTACGGCTACGACCGGGTCGGGAACATCCTGACGATGACCAACGGCATCGGGGATCCCGTGGGTGATCGGTCGGGGACCGTCTCCTACCAGTACCGGTACGACGATCTCTACCGCCTCACCTGGGCGACCGGCGAGGCGCGCGCGCGCGTCCACACGATCGACCGCTTCACGGCCCAGTACGCCTACTCCGACATCCACAACATGACCTCCAACGTGCAGATTCACGAGATCGTGCACGGGGATGGCAGCGGCGTGTCGGCGGAGCGGCCGCCGAAGACCAACCACGACTTCGCCTACACCTACTCGAACCCCGCGCCGCACCAGGCGACGCGGATCGGAGAGACGCTCCTCGTCTACGACCGGAACGGGAACACGGCGCGGGAGTGCCGCGATCACGGCTCGGCGACCTGCGACGTCACCAGCGACCACCTGCGGACCTTCTCGTGGACCGAGGAGAACCGGCTGGACCGCGTCGTGGACGGCGGCGGCCGCAACGTGACTCGCTTCGTCTACGACGCCGGTGGAAACCGGGTGGTGAAGCTGGGCCGGGGAGGGGAGAGCGTCACCATCGGCCAGTTCTGGTCGCTCAAGGGGAGGCGCGCGGCGACGAAGCACATCTTCGGTGGCAGCACGCGCCTGGCGTCCAAGCTCCTGCCTCCGCCGGGCTGGACCTCCACGACTCCGACCCTGCAAGTGCCTTCGACAGGCGTAGCCGCCAACAAGGTCGGCGACGGCCTGCCGAATGTGAATGGCTGCGAGCCGTCCAACTACGACCCGCAGAAGTGCCCCGTGCTCTCGGGCGGGACGCCGGTCATCAACCACTTCTACGACGACACGACCGTTCGGCCGGAGACCTACTACTACCACCCGGACCACCTGGGCTCGACGAGCTGGGTCACGGACCAGAACGCGCGCGTGCACGAGCACGTGGAGTACTTCCCCTACGGTGAGGTCTGGCGCGACCCGCGCAGCGACTCGGACGGAGGCCCGCAGAAGGGACAGCGGTTCCTCTTCACTGGGAAGGAGTTGGATGAGGAGACGGGGCTCGTCTACTTCGGGGCGAGGTACCTCGACGCAACGAGAGCGCGTTGGCTGAATACGGATCCCGCACTGGTTTCCTTCATTGAGCAAGCCGGCAGGACCGATGCCCCACTCGCGCTGCATCTCTTCGTTCCCTCGAACCTGGCTCTGTATTCCTACGGGGGCAGTAGCCCCGCGGTGGTCAGGGACGATGATGGGCGGATTGCGCCACTCGTCGTCGCGGTCGTAGCGCTAGTGGCGCTGTTGCCCATGAGGCACGATGAGGTTGGCGGCGGATCTCCGGGACCCTTGGCCCCCGCGATGATGGCGTGCGGAGCCATCCCAGCGTGTGCGGTGCCTGCGGGCGGGTTCCTCCTTGGGCAAGGCACGGCGAACCTCGAGGGCAGCATTCGAGCGTACAGGAACGAGAACTACGTTGAGGCGAAGGCGCTCGCCGATGAGGCATTCTTTGACTTCCTTGGCGGTGGTCTCTTTGCATTGGGAGGGCGCGCGCCGAAGGCGACTGGAAGTCCCCTGCTAGGCGGACTCGCTGGGGAAGGCGGGACCACGCGCGTGGGACGTTGGATGTCCGAAGTCGAAGCCAAGGCTATGATCGAGGCTGGGCAGGTACAGGAACCGTTTAACGGTGCAGGAGCTACCCACGTTACGGTTCCGCCCAATCCGGGAGCGTTTAAGCCGCCGCCGGGGAGCACGAAGTTCGCGGAATTCGACGTCCCGACTGCTCAACTGAGGGTCCACGATCCTGGCAAGGGCTGGGGGCGAGTATTCGGCCCCGGATCGCTAGAAGCACGCGCAGCGGCCGCGAAAGGCCTTCCAGTTCCTGTATCCATGCCGCCAGCGACAAACATCAAGGTCACTCCATGATCGAGCGTCCGTGGTCCTTTGATGATTTCGTACGGCGGTTGCAGGTAGAAGCGGAAGCACTCGAGCGAAAGGGGGCGTCCGTCGAACTCGAGGTGAGATCGGACATGCGGTCCTCGGCGAGACTTAGAGCGGAATTGGGCTCTTGGCTCGGTGAGTTGACAGCATGGCATGACGGAGCCGCTCACATGGCTGTCTTGGACCTTGGGTCCGGGGAGTTCGTCTTCGAATGCGACGGAGTCTCCTTGGCCGACGAGGCGTCGGAGGTGATTTTGAGAAGGTTCTTCAGTCTTCTGGCGGCCCCCGCGGGGACGAGCGCGTGATCTCCGTGAGCGCCTGGATGGTAGTGCGCACGGAGGTTGCCAATCCAGCGTGGCCGTCGCGGAGCGCACCCGCTGAGATCGCTGGTGCGTGGGTGCGTGGTCGGACCTTCTGTGAGGAGGGGACAGAATGACGCCAGTGATCAGCCCAAGGCACTTCTTCATCGTCGCCACCATCGCCGTCGCCTCATTCTATCTCGGCCGCTTCACCGCGCCCGACGACCTCGTCGACGAGATCCCGCGGCGCGGCGAAACGGTCGTCTCGTTCTCAGGTGGCGCAATCGGGCTCGAGGACGCCCGCGAGATCGTGCCGGAGGGCGCGACGAAGGAGCACGCAAAGGCGGCCATCGAGACGCTCGTCCGGGCCCGCGTCCTGGCTGGGCTCGCCGAGGACGCCGAGCTTCACCTGTCGCCGGCGTTCCTCTCCCGATATGCGGAGGAGCTGGCCTCCCTCTACGTGCTGGAGCGCTTCGAGAAGCCCTTCGAGAAGCAACTCCCGACCGACGACGAAGCGCGCAAGTACTTCGACGAGAACAGGGAGAAGCTGGGGCGGCTCGAGCGGGTTCGGCTCGCGCACATCGTCCTGAACGCGCCGAAGGGGGACGCGGCCGCCCGCACCGCCAGGCGGGGCGAGGCGCTCGCCCTTTTCGCCGATCTGCGCCGCGCTCGCAGCGACGAGTACGCGTTCGGGCGCGCCGCGATGACCCGCTCACAGGACGCGATGAGCCAGTCCGCCGCCGGTGAGCTGCCCTTCCTGTCGCGGGAGGAGGTGGCGGCGCGGCTGGGACCGGAGGTGGCCGTCGCCGCCTTCACCGCGAAGCCGGGAACGCTCGTCGACGGGCCGGTCGAGACGGAGCAGGGGTTCCAGCTCGTGAAGGTGATCGCCCGGGAGGAAGGGCGGCCGGCCGACTTCGAGGAGCTGCGCGACCCGATCAAGGCGCGCCTAACGGCCGAGCGGCACGACAAGGCTTTCAAGGCGTTCATGGACGGCGTCTGGTCCGACGCGAGCGTCAAGTTCGACGAGAAGGCGCTCGATCGGCTGATCGCCGAGACGGGGAAGAAGCGACCGGGGCGGCAGACGACGCCCGGGGCCGGTAGCCGGTAGTCCGAAGGCAGGGCCGGCCTCTGCGCCGGTGGGAGGGGTTCATGCGGATCCGCCATCTGATGGTCGCCTGCCTCGTGCTCGCGGCGTGCAAGCAGGGCTCGAAGAGCGAGGAGCCCGTCGCGACGCCGGCGCGAAGCGACAAGCTCGTCCGGGCCGCCGAGCCGGTTCCCGGCAGCTACCTCGTCGCGCTCTCCGACGGGCTTGGGGAGGCCGACGCCATTGCGCTCGCGGGGCGGCATGGCGCGACGCTGACCGGCTACTTCCCTGCGCCGGTGAACGCTGCGCTCGTGACGCTCGACCCTTCGAAGGCGATCGCCCTCGCGGAGGACGCGGCGGTGAAGTTCGCGGAGGAGGATCAGATCCTGCGCGTGGCCTCGATCGACTGGAACCTAGATCGCATCGACCAGCGCGGGACGACCGGAGACGGAAGCTTCGACCGCGCGACCTCGGGCAGCGGCGTCACCGTCTACGTCCTCGACACCGGCGTGATGGCCACGCACCCCGAGTTGGTCGGACGCGCGTCGCAGGCCGCCGACTTCGTGCACCGGGCGCCGGGGGCGGTTGACTGCAACGGCCACGGTACGCACGTCGCTGGCGTCGTGGCGGGAACCAACGTCGGCGTCGCGCCGGGAGCGAACATCCAGGCCGTTCGGGTTGCGAACTGCGATGGGGTGGCGGAGGCCTCCGATCTCGTCGAGGCTATCGATTGGGTGAGGAGGAACGGGGTGACCCCCGCGGTCGTGCTGGTCGGGACCACCGGCGGTCCCTCGGCCGTGCTCGCCGACGCCATCGACGCGCTCGTGGCGGCCGGCGTCGCCGTCGTAGGGCCGGCCGGGAACGAGGGCGGCGACGCCTGCTCGACGGCGCTCGGTGGCGTGCCGGTGGTGATCACCGTCGGGGCAACGTCGGCGATGGACGTTCCGCTCGCCAGCTCCAACCGCGGCCGCTGTGTCGATCTCTATGCGCCCGGCGGAGCGATCCGGTCGGCCTGGAACGACGGCGGCATGCGGCTCGCGGACGGGACCTCGCAGGCCGCGGCCCACGTGGCCGGGGCTGCGTCGCTATACTTGGAGGCCCGCTCCGATGCGACGCCTGCGCAGGTGGCCGACGCCCTCGTCGGCAACGCGACGGTCGGGGTGGTGTCCGGCGTTCCCAACGGCAGCCCCGACAGGCTCCTCTACACGGGGTTCATCACGACGGCGCTCGGGACGGACACGACGGCGCCGTCGCTGACCATCGACGCCCCCGCGCCCGGCTCCACGCACTCCGGTGACGTGGCCGTGTTGATGACGTCCGGCTCGACGGAACTCGTCTCGGCCGCGCTCTACGTGGACGGCGCATGGGTCGGCTCGGACGCGACGCCGGGCGACGGGCTGGCGATTACGTGGAGGACCGTCCCGTACGCGAACGGCATCCACCTCCTCGAGGCGCGCGGCTACGACGCCGCCGGCAATGCCGGGGTGGCGCAGGTCACGGTCACCGTCGAGAACGCCGGCAACGCCGCGTGGGACTCGGAGCTGCAGGCGCCGGTCTGCGGTACGGCGAGCGAGCGGTGCGCCTCGGGTTCGCTCCTCGCGGGGCGCGGTCCGGTGGGCCCGGAAGCGAACGCCCCCAACACGATCCACTCGCTCTGCGCCGACGGCGCCGCAGGCACCTACCAGGTCGATGAGTCGGTCGAGGCGATCGAGGTCGAGGCCGCCATTCCGGGTCATCCGCTGGCCGAGGGCGACCTCGTGAACGTGGACGTGACCGTCTGGGCCTACCCGGACTTCGGCAACGATCGCATGGACCTCCACTTCGCCACCGACGCGGGCGCTCCCGCGTGGCAGTTCGCGGGGACCAGGACGCTCACCGGGGCGGGGCTACAGACGGTCAGGTTCAGCTACCGGCTGCCCGCCTTCCCGGACTCGCCGAAGCGCCTTCAGCAGGCGGTGCGCGCGACCGTCCGTTACGGCGGGGCGCCGGCCACCTGTTCCGACGGGCCCTACGATGATCACGACGACCTCGCCTTCGCAGTGGGAGCAGGCACGCCGGACACCGACAAGCCCATTGTCGAAGTCGTGGCGCCTGACGCGAACGCCCAGGTCTCTGGGATGGTCGACCTCGACGCCACCGCGTCGGATCCCGGGGGCGGAGCGATCGGCCGCGTGGAGCTCTTCGTCGATGGGGTGCTGGTCGGGATTGCCCTCGAGCCGACGGGGTCCGTCTACCGCGTGGCGTGGCTGGCGGACGCAGTGAAGGTGGGCGATTACCCCGTGGTCGCCGTGGCCTATGACGTCAGCGGCAACTCCGCCCAGAGCGACCCCGTCATCGTCAAGGTGAGGGACCTCTCCGCGCCGACCATCGCGATCGAGGAGCCGCTGGAAGGCGCCGCGGTCGGCGGTGAGGTGCGGCTGTGGGCGGTCGCCTCCGACAACCGGGAGGTGAAGAAGGTCGAGTTCCTGATCGGAACCCAGGTAGTCGGGACCGCAGTGACGCCCCCCTGGGCCATCGACTGGGACTCGACCAAGACGACCGCGGACGCAGTGACCATCGTCGCGAAGGCTTACGACGAGGTCACCTCGACGACCAGCGCGCCGGTCACGGTTCGGATCGACAACGAGGTGCCGAGCGTCTCGATCACGTACCCGCACGCCGACGACCAGGTGCAGGGAGTCGTCGCGGTCCAGCTCGATCCACGTGACAACGACGTGATCGATCACGTCGATCTCTACGCCGACGGCCTGTTCATCGACACGGCCACGCTGGATTCCGGCCTGTGGGTGGTGCAGTGGAACACCGGCCGGCTCGAGAACGGGCCGGTCGAGCTCAGCGCCAAGGTCTACGACGCAGCGGGCAACTCCGCCGTGAGCGATCCTGTCCCCGTCGTGGTGAACGACACGACGCCGCCGGTGACGGCCGTCGTCGAGCCCGAGGAAGACGCCCTCCTGCGTGGGACGGTCGGCGTGGGCGCGACGGCGAGCGACAACGGCGTGGTCACGCGCGTGCGGTTCGATGCGGGCACTGCGCTCATCGGCGAGGACACGTTCGAGCCGTACGCCGTGTCGTGGGACACGAGCGCGCTCCCCGATGGGGCGGTCACTCTCTCGGCGACAGCCTTCGACCTGGCCGGCTTGAGCGGCACGGCGACCCGCACCGTCCGCGTGGACAACCACGGGCCCGTCGTCACGGTGGCGCCGCCGGCCGCCTCGCCGGTGTCGGGGACGATCACGGTCTCGGTCACGGCGACCGACAGGTACGGCGTGGATCGTGTCGATCTCTACGCGGGAGAGGTTCTCTTCGGCCAGATGGCGCTCGACTCGAGCACGACGCTCCCAGCGGGCGTCAGCAAAACCTACGTCTTCACCTGGAACACGACGGAGTTCGACAACGAGATCTTCTCTCTCAGCGCCGTGGCGATCGATCTGATCGGGAACGTGTCATCGAGCCCGGTCGTCGGCTTCAACGTCTCGAACCTCACCACGGCCGAATATGACGCCTCGCACAAGGCGCCGGCATGCGCCTCCTCGGCAGCCTGGTGCTTCTCCGGGACGCTCTTGGAGGGCGCGCTGACGTCGGAGCAGAACACCCCCAATACCCTCGGCGCGGGCTGCAAGGACGGCGCGCTGAGCGTCCATGAGAAGACCGAGTCGATCGAGGTGATTCGGGTCGCCACCCGGGACGGCGGGCCGCTCGTCCGAGGCGCGGTCGTGGACGTCTCGGTCCGATACTTCGCGCCGGTGGCCAACGAGGCGGACCAGGTCGACGTCTACCTGGCTGCCAACGCCCTCGACCCGACGTGGCAGTACCTGGGGACTGCGACGCCTTCCGCAATCGGGCTCAACGACGCGGTGTTCGAGACGACGCTGCCGACGGGCCCGTTGCAGGCGATCCGAGCCAACCTCCGCTTTGCGCAGCCGGGTCCCGCGACGTGCAACGTCAGCGACTACGGGGATCGCGACGACCTCGTCTTCGCTGTCGGGAGCCCCTCGGACACCAGCGCACCGGTCGCCTCCCTCGAGACGCCCGTGGCCGGCGCCGTCGTCGGGGCTGACTACGTCCTCTCGGCGACGATCACGGACGATCAGGGGATCGCCAAGGTCGAGTACCTCGTCGACGGCGCGGTGCTGGTCACGTTGCTCCAGCCCGATCCAGACGAAAGCACCCGCTACTCGGCGGTCTGGCCAACGGTGCTTGGGGTGGACGGCGCGCATGAGGTCGCCGTCAGGGCGCAGGACACTTCGGGGAACGTGGTCACGACGTCTGCGGTCTCCGTGACCGTGGACAATCTCGCCAAAGCTGCCTACGACGCGGACTGGGGTGTGCCGGTCTGCGCGGCGGTCGCGAGCTTCTGCGACTCGGCGGATCTCCTCGATGGGAGAGGTGCGGTCGGTCCCGAGGCGAATCAGCCCAACACCATCGAAGCCAGCTGCGTCGACGGCAACGGAGGCGCCCATCACGTCGACGAGTCGCTGGACTGGATCCGCATCTCGTCGGTGGACGGGCTCCCGCTCGAGGCCGGCAAGCGCGCCCGTGTGGACGCGAGGGTCTGGGCCTATGACAGCTGGGGCTACGATCGGCTTTCGATCTTCACGACCAACACGCCGACCGATCCGCGCTGGACGTTGGCGGCGACGCTCGCGCCCGCCGGGCCGGGCGCGCAGCAGCTCAGCGCCGAGTTCCTGCTCCCGCCAGGAGGGCTGCAGGCGGTGCGCGGGGTGTACGCCTACGGCGCGCTCGTTCGAAGCTGCGGCACG
>Ga0209464_10000237_pt1 | contig 18710 bp, 33 predicted proteins | sample DOMMetBare1Fresh_2_FD_187473 | JGI IMG/M metagenome (GOLD analysis project Ga0209464, IMG submission 187473) | Wetland sediment microbial communities from St. Louis River estuary, USA, under dissolved organic matter induced mercury methylation -... | ecosystem: Environmental > Aquatic >...
CCTTTTCAATTGTAGAAAATAGAACGAGCAGATGAAGATTTAGATTCAACTGCTCGTTCGGTTATAGGCCCATAGCGTTAATAGGTGGGCTTTTTCAGTGCCCTAGTGTAATACTGGGGCTATTTTTTTGGGGGTGGGCGACCAGCATGGGCGATAACTCTAGGATTCAAGTCCCAAATGCGCCTTGATAGAGGGAAGCGTTAGCTAAGATAATGGGGTCCGTCGAAAGGTCGTTCTGATAGCTATCGTGCACTGAAGAGAGTCGGTGGCATCCTTCTTTAACTCAACTTCCGGCAAAGGATATCAATCAACTCTTCCGATTTCTGTAATGTACTTAGTTTGATGGTTGCCTTTCTCAAAATACCTCTGGATAAAATAACCCCGACTCTTCTACGCCAGCTAACTCCCTCAAAATGTTATATTTTGAAAAAGCTTGCCTATTCGGTTGGAAATTACTATCTTTGCACCACTTTTTGGTCGCAAAATAGCATTTTTCGGAGTTAATCGCTTGATTACTCGAAAATAATGCCTATTTTTGCGCTCCATTTTGCATAATCACAACAAGTATAAATAAACTAAGTATTTTAAAGTTCTAAAGAAATGCCTACAATTCAGCAATTAGTTAGAAAAGGAAGAGCAGACTTGGTCGACAAGAGTAAGTCTCCTGCGTTGGACTCATGTCCTCAAAGACGTGGTGTTTGCGTGAGAGTATATACTACTACTCCTAAGAAACCAAACTCTGCTATGCGTAAAGTTGCTCGTGTGCGTTTGACTAACGGAAAAGAGGTGAACTCATACATTCCGGGAGAAGGCCACAACTTGCAAGAACACTCAATCGTATTGGTACGCGGTGGTCGTGTAAAAGACCTTCCGGGTGTACGTTACCACATCGTTCGCGGTACATTGGATACAGCAGGTGTAGTAAAACGTACTCAAAGACGTTCTAAATACGGCGCTAAACGTCCGAAACCAGGTCAACCTGCTCCAGCAGCGGCTAAAGGTGGAAAGAAAAAGTAATTAAACGCCCTGGCTTGAGATTAAATTAATTAGTATTAAAGCTGGTTTGAGTTTTTGTAAGGCTCATCTAGGTTGAGTAAATGAACCCAGCGGGGGGATTTGAAGATTTATAAAGCAACCAAAAACAAGAACACAATTTTTTTTTGAAAAAATGAGAAAGTCAAAACCAAAGAAGAGACTGGTATTGCCAGATTCTGTCTTTAATGATGTAAAGGTTACCAAATTTGTTAACCACCTGATGTATGATGGTAAAAAATCTACCTCATATACTATTTTCTATACTGCTCTCGAAAGCGTTAAGGCTAAATTGTCTAACGAAACCTTGTCTTCACTTGAAATCTGGAAAAAAGCCCTAGAGAATGTAACTCCCCAGGTGGAAGTTAAATCTCGTCGTGTGGGTGGTTCTACTTTCCAGGTTCCTACCGAAATCCGTCCCGATCGTAAAGAATCTATTTGTATGAAAAATCTTATCCTCTATGCCCGCAAGCGTGGTGGTAAGACTATGGCTGATAAATTGGCTGCTGAAATTGTTGACGCATTCAACAATCAGGGTGGTGCGTACAAACGTAAAGAAGATATGCACAGAATGGCTGAAGCTAACCGTGCATTCGCTCACTTCCGTTTCTAATCAATTCAATTAAGGTAAAAAAGAATACGATGGCAGCATCTGATCAAAATTTAAAATATACCCGGAATATCGGTATTATGGCCCACATCGACGCGGGTAAAACAACTACGTCTGAGCGTATCTTGTTCTACACCGGTCTGTCTCACAAAATTGGTGAGGTACATGATGGTGGTGCTACTATGGACTGGATGGAGCAAGAGAAGGAGCGTGGTATCACGATTACCTCTGCTGCAACTACCACTACCTGGAATTATGGTGGTGAAAAATATAAAATCAACCTGATTGACACCCCGGGACACGTTGACTTTACCGTAGAGGTTGAGCGCTCATTGCGTGTGTTGGATGGTGCTGTTGCTACTTTCTGTGCTGTAGGTGGTGTTGAGCCTCAGTCTGAAACAGTATGGCGTCAGGCTGATAAGTACAATGTACCCCGTATCGGTTATGTAAACAAAATGGACCGTTCGGGTGCTAACTTCTTTGAAGTAGTACGTCAGTTGAAAGATATGTTGGGTGCTAATCCTTGTCCTATTCAAATTCCAATCGGAGTAGAAGAGACATTCAAAGGAGTAGTTGACCTGATCAAAATGAAAGCCATCATCTGGAATGATGAAACAATGGGAGCTGACTATTCAGTTGAAGAGGTTCCTGCATCAGAATTGGCAGAAGCACAAGAGTGGAGAGATAAAATGCTTGAAACTGTTGCTGAGTTTGACGAGACTTTGATGGAGAAATTCTTCGACGATCCATCTACCATTACTGAAGAGGAGATCTATAACGCATTGCGTAAAGGTACTCTTTCAATGGCTATCAACCCGATGATGTGTGGTTCTTCATTCAAGAACAAAGGTGTTCAGACCCTGCTTGATGCGGTATGTTTGTACCTGGCGAGCCCGCTGGATACTCCGGCTGTTGAAGGTCACGATCCCCGCGATACAGAGAAGATTCTGTTGAGAAAACCTTCTTCTGATGAGCCTATGTCAGCATTGGCATTTAAAATTGCAACTGACCCATTCGTAGGACGTCTTTGCTTCTTCAGAGTTTACTCTGGTCAGATCGATGCCGGTTCGTACGTGTACAACCCTCGTTCAGATAAAAAAGAACGTATTTCCCGTTTGTTCCAGATGCACTCAAACAAACAAAATCCTAAAGATTTTATTGGTTGTGGTGATATCGGTGCGGGTGTAGGTTTCAAAGATATCCGTACAGGTGATACTTTGTGTGACGAAGCTAATCCGATTGTTCTTGAGTCAATGTCATTCCCTGAGCCGGTAATCGGTATCTCTGTTGAGCCTAAAACTCAAAAAGATATGGATAAATTGGGAACAGGTCTGGCTAAATTGGCAGAAGAGGATCCTACTTTCCGTGTTACTACCAACCAGGATACAGGTCAGACTATTATCGAAGGTATGGGTGAGCTTCACCTTGAGATTATCATCGACCGTCTGAAACGTGAGTTCAAGGTAGAATGTAACCAGGGTCGTCCTCAGGTTTCTTACAAAGAGGCGATTACTCAAACAGTAGAGCTTCGTGAGGTTTACAAAAAACAATCGGGTGGTCGCGGTAAATTCGCCGATATCATTGTGAAAGTTGGGCCTGTAGATGAAGGTTTTGAAGGAACTTTGCAATTTGTGGATGAAGTAAAAGGGGGACGTATTCCTAAAGAATTTATCCCTTCAGTACAAAAAGGATTCCAGAATGCAATGAAAAATGGAGTTTTGGCAGGTTATGTAGTTGATACATTGAAAGTGGTTCTAGTGGATGGTTCTTTCCACCCGGTTGACTCGGATCAGTTGTCATTTGAAATCTGCGCAAACTTAGCATTTAAAGAAGCTTGTAAAAAGGCGGGTCCTGTTCTTCTTGAGCCTATGATGAAAGTAGAAGTGGTAACTCCTGAGGAAAACATGGGTGATATCATCTCTGACTTGAACAAACGTCGTGGTCAGGTTGAAGGTATGGAGTCAAGCCGTTCGGGCGCACGTATCGTGAAAGCAAAAACTCCGCTGGCAGAAATGTTCGGTTACGTTACTTCATTGCGTACAATCTCTTCAGGTCGTGCGACATCTGCAATGACTTTCTCTCACTACGAAGAAGTATCAGCTTCAATTGCGAAAGCCGTACTTGCTGAAGTAGGAGGTAAAGCAGAACTTTTATAAGAGTAAAATCTGAATTAGCTAAAATAAAAAATGAGCCAAAAAATTAGAATCAAATTGAAGTCTTTCGATCACAGCCTGGTTGACAAATCAGCTGAGAAGATCGTTAAGACCGTGAAGGCTACAGGCGCTGTAGTAAGTGGTCCAATTCCCCTTCCCACTCACAAAAGAATCTTCACAGTGAACCGTTCGACTTTCGTAAACAAAAAGTCAAGAGAGCAGTTCCAGTTGTCATCTTTCAAAAGATTGATCGACATTTACAGCTCAACTGCAAAAACAGTTGATGCGTTGATGAAGCTCGAATTGCCGAGTGGAGTAGAAGTAGAAATCAAAGTTTGATATATTTAAATTAAAAGTGAAATGCCAGGATTATTAGGAAAAAAAATCGGAATGACATCCGTTTTCAGTGCCGATGGTAAAAATGTACCATGCACTGTTATCGAAGTAGGTCCTTGTGTGGTTACTCAAGTGAAAACCGTCGAAACAGACGGTTACGAAGCTGTGCAAGTGGGTTTCATCGAGAAAAAAGAGAAACACACGAACAAACCTGAAAAGGGACACTTCGAAAAAGCTGGAGTAGCGCCACAGAGACACTTGGCCGAGTTCAAAGGTTACGAAAGTGAGTACAAAGCCGGAGATGTAATCACCGTTGAAATGTTCGAAGAGAACGGTTTCGTTGACGTGGTTGGTACATCAAAAGGTAAAGGTTTTCAGGGTGTTGTGAAACGCCACGGTTTCGGCGGGGTAGGTCAGTCTACTCACGGTCAGCACAACCGTTTGAGAGCTCCGGGTTCTGTAGGTGCCAGTTCGTTCCCATCACGCGTGTTTAAAGGCATGAGAATGGCCGGACAAACAGGTAACGCTCGGGTAACAGTACAAAATCTTCAAGTGTTAAAGGTGATATCTGAACACAATCTTTTGTTGATCAAAGGTTCTGTGCCAGGATGTAAAGGTTCAATCGTATTAATTGAGAAATAATGGAACTTAGCGTATATAACATCAAAGGAGAAGCTACAGGAAAGACTGTTGAACTCAATGACTCAGTATTTGGTATTGAACCTAACGATCACGCTATCTATCTTGACGTAAAACAGTTTCTGGCTAATGGCCGTCAGGGAACTCACAAGTCAAAAGAAAGAAGCGAAATTACAGGTTCTACCCGCAAACTGAAAAAACAAAAAGGTACCGGTGGTGCTCGTTGTGGGGATATTAAATCGCCAACCATGGTCGGTGGTGGACGTATCTTTGGTCCAAAACCACGCGACTATCACTTCAAACTGAACAAGAAAGTTAAATCATTGGCTCGTAGATCGGCGTTAGCTTACAAAGCGCAAGCAAATGCAATCATCGTAGTAGAAGATTTTGCGTTCGAAACTCCAAAAACAAAAGACTTCGTTGCAATGACTAAAGGCTTGCAAGTGGCTGATAAAAAGTTAGTTTTGGTTTTAGCAGACCAAAATAAAAACGTATATTTGTCGGCTCGAAATTTGGAGAAAACATCTGTAATTACAGTTCCCGAACTGAATACCTTTAAAGTGCTGGACGCTAAGTGTTTAGTGCTTACTGAAGGTTCGGTAGCCGCAATCAACAATTTTTAATGTAAAGGAGAAAACAAGTAATGGGAATTATTATTAAACCAATCGTTACAGAAAAAATGACACTTCTGACCGAAAAACGTAATGTTTACGGATTTCGTGTAGCTCCTGAAGCAAATAAAATTCAGATCAAAAAAGCGGTAGAAGAACTGTATAGTGTAACTGTATTAGATGTAAACACCACCAACTACTCAGGCAAAAGAAAAAGCCGTTTCACAAAAGCCGGCGTTATCGCAGGTAAAACAGCTTCTTTCAAAAAAGCTATGATAACTCTTGCTGATGGTGAAGTAATTGATTTTTACAGCAATATTTAATTAGAAAATGGCAGTACGTAAATTTAAGCCCGTAACACCGGGGCAGAGACACAAAATTATCGGTGCTTTCGATGAGATTACTGCAAGCGCACCGGAGAAGTCTCTTGTTGTAGGTAAAAATGGAACAGGTGGCCGTAATAACAACGGTAAAATGACTATGCGCTACATTGGTGGTGGTCACAAACAAAAGTTCCGTATTATTGACTTCAAGAGAGAAAAAGACGGTGTACCCGCAACCGTTAAAACAATCGAATACGATCCGAACCGTTCAGCTCGTATCGCTCTATTGTTTTATGCCGATGGCGAGAAACGTTATATCGTTGCTCCCAACGGTCTGGAAGTAGGTCAACAATTAATGTCAGGTGCAGAAGCTGCTCCCGAAATCGGAAATGCTTTGCCCCTGAAAAACATCCCTATCGGTACTATTATCCACAACATCGAACTCCGTCCGGGTCAAGGTGCTGCAATGGTACGTTCAGCGGGTGTATTTGCACAGTTAACTTCGAGAGAAGGAATCTATGCAATCATTAAATTGCCTTCAGGTGAAACTCGCAAGATTCTTGCAACTTGTAAAGCAACGATCGGTGGTGTAGGTAACTCTGACCACGGACTCGAAAGATCAGGTAAAGCAGGTCGTTCAAGATGGTTGGGTCGTCGTCCACGTAACCGTGGTGTGTCAATGAACCCGGTGGATCACCCAATGGGTGGTGGTGAAGGCCGTTCATCAGGTGGACACCCAAGATCACGTAAAGGATTGTACTCTAAAGGTCTCAAAACAAGAGCTCCTAAGAAACAATCTACTAAGTACATTATTGAAAGAAGAAAAAAGTAATCTGATTAATTGAGTTAAACTATGAGTCGTTCGCTTAAAAAAGGCCCATATATCAATGTGAAGCTTGAACAAAAAGTTTTGACCATGAATGAAGCCGGCAAAAAAGTCGTGATAAAAACATGGGCAAGAGCTTCTATGATCTCTCCGGATTTTGTAGGCCATACAATAGCAGTTCACAACGGTAACAAATTTATTCCTGTTTACGTAACCGAAAACATGGTAGGTCACAAACTAGGTGAATTTTCACCTACTCGTACTTTCCGTGGACACGGTGGTAACAAAAAACGCTAATCCCGTTTACAGGAAACACTAAATTTGATTTTAAAAAGAAACATTTAAAATGGGTGCAAGAAAAAAAATATCAGCAGATAATAGAAAAGAAGCCCTGAAGACACAATACTTCGCTAAACTGACCGGTGCTCCTACCTCTCCTCGCAAAATGCGTCTGGTAGCTGACATGGTTAGAGGCATGGAAGTTTTCCGCGCACTTGGCGTATTGAAATTCTCTTCTAAAGAAGCTTCGAACAGAATTGAAAAATTGCTGCGTTCTGCAATCGCTAACTGGGAACAGAAAAATGAGCGCAAAGCAGAAAGCGGTGAATTGTATATCTCTCAAGTATTCGTTGATTCATCAACCATGCTTAAAAGATTGCGTCCTGCTCCGCAAGGACGTGGTTACAGAATTCGTAAACGCTCGAACCACGTAACATTGTTTGTAGACACAATGGAAAATAAAAACACTAACGCATAATAGACGCAAGATGGGACAAAAAGTTAATCCGATAAGCAACCGTTTAGGAATCGTACGTGGTTGGGACTCTAACTGGTACGGTGGCAAAAACTGTGGTGATACTTTGTTGGAAGACAGCAAGATCCGCAAATATCTGAACGCTCGTCTTGCTAAAGCAAGTGTTTCTCGCATTGTGATCGAACGTACACTGAAGTTGATTACTATCACTGTTTGTACAGCGCGCCCCGGTATCATCATCGGTAAAGGCGGTCAGGAAGTTGACAAACTCAAGGAAGAGTTGAAGAAAATCACTGACAAAGACGTACAAATCAACATCTTCGAAGTGAAAAAACCTGAGTTAGATGCAGTTATCGTAGCTAACAACATCGCTCGCCAACTCGAGGGAAAAATCGCTTACCGCAGAGCTGTGAAAATGGCAATCGCTTCTACTATGAGAATGGGTGCTGAAGGTATCAAAATCCAAATCTCTGGTCGTTTGAATGGAGCTGAAATGGCTCGCTCGGAAATGTACAAAGAAGGACGTACTCCTCTTCACACATTGAGAGCTGACATCGACTACGCTTTGGCTGAAGCACTCACTAAAGTAGGTCTGTTGGGCGTGAAAGTATGGATCTGCCGTGGCGAAGTTTACGGTAAAAAAGATCTTACTCCGCAGTTTACTCAACAAAAAGAATCAGGTCGTCAACAAGGCGGCAACCAGGGCGGTCAAAAACGCGATGGTGGATTCAAGAGAAGAAAAAAGTAATTTACAAACACTGAATTTTACAGACAATGTTACAACCGAAGAAAACGAAGTTCAGAAGACAACAGAAGGGGCGCATGAAAGGTATTGCGCAACGTGGAAATCAGTTGGCTTTCGGATCTTTTGGTATCAAGGCTTTACAGTCAAAATGGATCACAGGTCGTCAAATTGAAGCGGCTCGTATCGCGGTAACACGTTATATGCAACGTCAGGGACAAATCTGGATTCGCATTTTCCCGGACAAACCTATTACTAAAAAACCAGCCGAAGTACGTATGGGTAAAGGTAAAGGTTCACCAGAAGGATTTGTTGCTCCTGTTACACCCGGTAGAATTATTATTGAAGTAGAAGGCGTTCCTGCGGACATCGCAAAAGAAGCATTGCGCCTTGCAGCTCAAAAACTTCCGGTGACTACTAAACTAGTTGTACGTCGTGACTACGATGTAAACGAAAACGCATAATTAAACTATGAAAGTAGCAGAAATCAAAGAATTAAGCACAAAGGAGTTGATTGAGAGAATTGATGCAGAATCAGCAGCTCTTGATCAGATGAAGCTTAACCATGCCATCACTCCTTTGGACAGTCCTGCTAAGATTAAACAACTTCGCAGAGACATCGCACGCCTGAAAACCGTTTTAGGCCAAAGAGAACTTAACGAACAATAACCAATTGAGCCTGATGGAAACAAGAAATCTTAGAAAAGAACGAGTAGGCGTTGTTTTCAGCAACAAAATGGAAAAAACCATTACAGTAGCTGTAAAATGGAAAGAAAAACACCCTATCTACGGTAAATTCGTTAACAAAACGAAGAAATATCACGCTCACGACGAGAAGAACGAATGCAATATTGGTGACAAAGTGAGAATTATGGAAACTCGTCCGCTGAGCAAATTGAAAAGATGGAGATTAGTGGAAATAATCGAAAGAGCTAAGTAAAAATGATACAACAAGAGTCAAGACTTATAGTAGCTGATAACAGTGGAGCTAAACAAGCTCTTTGTATCAGAGTATTGGGTGGAACCCGTAAACGTTATGCAACTGTAGGCGATGTAATCGTCGTTGCAGTAAAAAGCGTTATTCCCTCAAGCGATGTTAAAAAAGGCGCTGTGTCAAAGGCAATTGTCGTAAGAACGAAAAAAGAGATCCGTCGTGCAGATGGATCTTATATCCGTTTCGATGACAATGCCTGCGTATTGCTGAACACTGCCGGAGAAATCAGAGGTAGCCGTATTTTCGGCCCTGTTGCAAGAGAGATTCGTGCAACTAACATGAAAATTGTATCACTCGCACCTGAGGTGCTTTAATTCCCAATTTAGAGAATGAGTAAGTTACATATCAAAAAAGGCGACATGGTTTTCGTGAACGCCGGTAACGATAAAGGTAAAACAGGTCGTGTACTTGAAGTACAGATCTCTAAAAGCCGCGCTATCGTAGAAGGTGTGAACATGGTATCAAAACATGTAAAACCCAATGCGCAAAATCCTCAGGGAGGAATTGTAAAAAAAGAAGCTCCTATTCACATTTCGAATCTGAACATATTGGATCCGAAAACAAACAAACCGACTCGTATCGGTCGCAAACTGAACGAAGCAGGAGTTTTAGTACGTGTATCTAAAAAATCAGGAGAGGAGATCAAGTAATGAATACTGCCAGTCTTAAAAACGAATACAAAGAAAGAGTAGCTCCTGCGTTGATGAAAGAATTTAACTACAGCTCTGTGATGGAGGTGCCAGTTTTGAAAAAAATCGTTATCAACCAGGGTCTTGGTATTGCAGTTGCTGATAAGAAAATCATCGAAACTGCAATCAACGAGCTGACAGCAATCACTGGTCAGAAGGCAGTAGCCACCATGTCTCGCAAAGATATCTCAAACTTCAAGTTGCGTAAAAAAATGCCTATCGGTGTTATGGTAACTTTACGTCGTGAGAAAATGTATGAATTCCTTGAACGTTTGGTACGTGTGGCTTTGCCCCGTATCCGTGACTTCAAAGGTATCGAAGGCAAACTCGACGGAAGAGGAAACTATACCCTCGGTGTTCAGGAGCAAATCATTTTCCCTGAAATTAATATCGATAGCATTAGCAAAATTCTCGGAATGAATATTACCTTTGTGACCTCTGCAAAAACAGATGAAGAAGGTTATGCACTTCTGAAAGAATTTGGTTTACCATTCAAAAACGCTAAAAAAGATTAATTGACATGGCTAAAGAATCAATGAAAGCCCGCGAAGTGAAAAGAGCTAAGCTGGTTGCTAAATATGCCGCTAAACGTGAACAACTTAAAGCAGAAGGCAACTACGAAGCTTTACAAGCACTTCCTAAAAATGCATCTCCTGTTCGTCTGCACAACCGTTGCAAATTAACCGGAAGACCGAAAGGATATATCCGCCAATTCGGTATTTCACGTATTCAGTTCCGTGAAATGGCATCAGCAGGTTTAATCCCGGGTGTTAGAAAAGCAAGCTGGTAAATTTTTATAGTGTTAAATATTGTCCGGAGTCACCGGATCAATTTAATTTTTAAATCATGACAGATCCTATCGCAGATTATTTGACCAGACTGAGAAACGCGATTAAAGCAAATCACCGCGTTGTCGAAGTTCCTGCGTCAAATTTGAAGAAAGAAATTACAAAAATTCTTTTCGAAAAAGGCTACATCCTTAACTATAAGTTTGTAGAAGAAGGGCCTCAAGGCTCAATCAAGATCGCTTTGAAGTATGATCCCATTAACAAGGTTAATGCGATCAAAAAGCTGATCCGTATTTCTTCACCCGGTTTACGTCAGTATACCGGTTACAAAGAAATGCCGAGAGTATTGAACGGTTTAGGTATCGCCATCCTGTCAACTTCTAAAGGAGTAATGACAAACAAAGAGGCAGCAGACCTTAAAATCGGTGGTGAAGTTATTTGTTACATTTATTAATCAGGGAGGAATACAGAATGTCAAGAATTGGAAAATTGCCTATCTCTATCCCTGCAGGTGTAACTGTTACTTATGCTGACGGTGTAGTAAGCGTAAAAGGTTCTAAAGGAACTTTGTCTCAGGAAATCACTGGCGGAATCGAAGTAGCTGTAGAAGATGGTAAAATAGTATTGAGCCGTCCTACTGACGAAAAGCAACAACGTGCTTTACATGGATTGTATCGCTCTTTAATTAACAACATGGTATTAGGTGTCTCTCAGGGATACCGTAAAGAAATGGAATTGGTAGGGGTTGGTTACCGCGTATCAAACCAGGGTCAACTCGTTGAGTTTTCTCTAGGTTATAGCCATAACATTTTCTTGAACTTACCTGCTGAAGTTAAAGTAGAAACCAAATCTGAGAGAAATAAAAATCCGTTGATTATCCTTGAATCAGCAGATAAACAACTCATCGGACAAGTTTGTGCCAAAATCCGTTCGTTCCGTAAACCGGAACCATACAAAGGAAAAGGTATTAAGTTTGTGGGTGAAATTATCCGCAGAAAATCAGGTAAATCTGCAGGTAAGGGTAAATAATTCATGTAAAAAAGCAAAGCTATGTTAAATAAGTTAGAAAGAAGACTGAAGATTAAACAACGCGTACGCGGAAAAATTAGCGGAACTGCCGATATTCCCCGTATGTCAGTGTTCAGAAGCAACAGTCAAATATACGTTCAGATCATTAATGATGCTGATGGAAAAACTTTAGCTGCAGCTAGTTCTAAAGGTCTTGAGAAAGCCCCTAAAAAGGAACAATCTGCAAAAGTTGGCGAATTGATCGCCAAAAAAGCAGCTGAAGCAGGAATAACTACTGTTGTTTTCGACCGTAACGGGTTCCTGTATCACGGTAGAATTAAAGAATTGGCAGATGCTGCCCGTAACGCTGGACTTAAATTTTAATCATCATGTCAGGAATTAATAATAGAGTTAAAACAACAACTGATCTTGAATTAAAAGATAGATTGGTTGCAATCAACCGTGTTACCAAAGTTACCAAAGGTGGTCGTACATTCAGCTTCTCTGCAATTGTTGTTGTAGGTAATGAAGACGGAATCGTTGGTTGGGGCCTTGGTAAAGCAGGTGAGGTTACTGCTGCAATCGCTAAAGGTGTAGAGGCAGCTAAAAAGAACCTGATCAAAGTTCCCGTACTGAAAGGTACTATTCCTCACGAGCAGTTTTCAAAATTTGGTGGTGCAGAGGTTTTCATTAAACCAGCGTCACATGGTACCGGGGTTAAAGCCGGTGGTGCGATGCGTGCCGTGCTTGAAAGTGTTGGTGTAACTGACGTATTGGCGAAATCAAAAGGTTCTTCAAACCCACACAACCTTGTAAAAGCTACAATGGTTGCTTTGAGTGAACTCCGTGATGCTTATACTGTTGCTCAAAACAGAGCTGTTTCGGTAGAAAAAGTATTTAAAGGTTAATTAAGGAGGACTCAGAAATGGCAACTATCAAAATTAAACAAGTTAAGAGCAGAATCAAATGTCCTGCAACGCAAAAAAGAACTTTGGATGCTTTGGGATTGACCAAGCTGAACAAAGTTGTTGAACACGAAGCTACTCCCCAGATTATGGGTATGGTAGTTAAAGTGCAGCACCTGATCTCTGTAGTAGAATAATTGTTTGTAAAAAGTAAATTTATAAGGATATGAATTTAAGTAATTTGAAACCTGCTGCAGGTTCTGTCAAAACCAGAAAAAGAATCGGACGTGGTACCGGATCGGGAATGGGCGGAACTTCGACCAGAGGTCATAAAGGAGCTAAATCTAGATCAGGTTACTCTCGCAAAGTTGGATTCGAAGGGGGACAAATGCCTTTACAAAGACGTTTGCCTAAATTTGGTTTCAAAAACATCAATCGCGTAGAGTACAAAGCGATCAATTTGGATACCTTACAACAATTAGCTGAGGCTAAATCATTAACAAAAATCGGTATTGATACTTTGATCGAAGCTGGTTTCATTTCATCTACTCAATTGGTAAAAATCCTTGGTAACGGGGAGTTAACAATTAAACTGGATGTTGAAGCTAATGCTTTCTCAAAATCAGCTGAAGCTGCAATTGTAGCAGCAGGTGGAACCGTAGCAAAACTCTAAGACAATGAGAGCAGTTGAAACCATAAAAAACATTTGGAAGATTGAAGATCTGAGAAGTCGGATCATAACTACATTACTTTTAGTAGCAGTATATCGCTTTGGATCTTATGTAGTTCTTCCGGGTATTGACCCAGAAGCCTTAACGGCTTTACGTTCGCAAACAAACAGTGGATTATTGGCTCTTCTGGACATGTTCTCGGGAGGTGCATTCTCTAATGCCTCGGTGTTTGCCTTGGGTATTATGCCTTACATCTCTGCTTCTATCGTAATTCAGTTGCTCACTATTGCTGTTCCGAAGTTTCAAAAGTTACAAAAAGAGGGAGAGAGCGGGCGTCGTAAAATGAATCAGTATACTCGTATTCTTACGGTTGCGATTCTTTTATTCCAAGCTCCTTCTTATTTGATTAACTTGAATGTTCAGCTTAAACAGGCTGGAGCTGTTATGCCTTCTGGCATGTGGTTTGTCATTTCATCAACTATTATTTTGACTGCTGGCAGTATGTTTGTTATGTGGTTAGGTGAGAGAATCACGGATAAGGGTATTGGTAATGGTATTTCCTTTATCATCCTTGTCGGTATTATCGCTCGTCTTCCTCAGGCAATGACTCAGGAATTTATCCTGCGTACTACTGAAAAAACCGGTGGTTTGGTGATGTTCCTTGCTGAAATAGTTTTCCTCCTGTTTGTAATTGCTGCTGCTATCCTTCTAGTGCAGGGAACACGAAAAGTCCCCGTGCAATATGCGAAGCAAATTGCAGGGAATAAGCAGTATGGCGGTGCTCGTCAGTATATTCCGTTAAAGATTAATGCTGCCGGTGTAATGCCTATCATTTTTGCTCAGGCAATCATGTTTATTCCTATAACAATTATCGGTTTTTCGAAAGTGGAAGGTGTGGGTCCGTTCCTGCAATCATTCATGAATCATTCAGGATTGGGTTACAACCTGACTTTCGGTATTCTGATTGTTCTTTTTACCTATTTCTATACTGCAATCACTATCCAGCCTAATCAAATGGCTGAAGATATGAAACGCAATAACGGATTCATTCCGGGTATTAAGCCAGGTAAAAAGACCGCTGAGTATATTGACGAAATCATGTCACGTATCACTCTACCAGGATCAATCTTCCTGGCCTTTATCGCAGTTATGCCAGCTTTTGCAAGCATATTCGGCGTAAGCCAGGCATTTTCACAGTTCTTTGGAGGAACTTCTCTGCTTATCCTTGTAGGTGTTGTATTGGATACATTGCAGCAGGTTGAAAGCCACTTGTTGATGCGTCACTATGACGGATTATTGAAGTCTGGTCGTATCAAAGGTCGTACTGCTGCCGCTTATTAATAAAGATGATTTATATAAAGACAGATGAAGAAATAGAGCTGATTCGTCAGAGTTCGCTCCTGGTCGGAAAAACTTTAGCCGAAGTCGCTAAGTTAATCCGACCCGGAGTAACAACTCTCGAATTGGACAAATGTGCAGAGCAGTTCATTCGTGATCATAAAGCCATTCCGGCTTTCCTGGGTTACAGTGGATTTCCAAATACGCTTTGCATGTCTCCCAATAGCCAGGTTGTTCATGGCATCCCTAACAATGCACCGTTGCAAGATGGTGATATCGTTTCAGTTGACTGCGGTGTTTTACTTAATGGATTCTACGGAGACTCAGCCTATACTTTTTGCGTAGGAGAGGTGAAAGAAGAAACCAGACATCTGCTACAGGTAACCAAAGAATCCCTTTACTTAGGAATTGAACAAGCTGTTCATGGAAAAAGGGTAGGTGATATTGGTCATGCAGTGCAGGAGTATTGTGAACGTAACAACTATTCTGTTGTACGTGAGCTGGTAGGACACGGAGTAGGAACCAAACTTCATGAAGCTCCCGAAGTGCCAAACTACGGGCGTAGAGGTACCGGTTCCATGCTGAAATCAGGGATGGTGATTGCCATTGAACCCATGATTAATCAGGGATCTAAAAACATAGTTTTTGAACGCGACGGATGGACAACCCGTACTAAGGACGGTAAAATGTCGGCTCATTTTGAGCATACTGTTGCGGTGCGTCCCGGCAAAGCAGATATCTTATCTTCATTCGAATTTGTAGAAGAAGTATTAAATAATCAATCTAAATAAGCTAAATGTCAAAACAATCGGCAATCGAGCAGGACGGAACTATTATCGAAGCTTTATCCAACGCGATGTTCCGTGTAGAGTTGGAAAACGGACATGAAATCACCGCGCATATCTCTGGTAAAATGCGTATGCACTATATCAAGATTCTTCCCGGTGATAAAGTACGTGTAGAAATGTCTCCTTATGACTTAACAAAAGGGAGAATTGCATTCAGATACAAATAAAAAAAACAGATATGAAAGTAAGAGCATCTTTGAAAAAGCGTACAGCTGACTGCAAAATCGTCAGAAGAAAAGGCCGCTTATATATTATTAACAAGAAAAATCCCAAATACAAACAGCGTCAGGGATAAATTACTAATTTTGCAAAAAAATTCAAGTGTATGGCTATAAGAATAGTTGGTGTTGACTTGCCGCAAAATAAAAGAGCAGAAATTGCGTTGACTTATATCTTCGGAATTGGTCGTAGCAGTTCAAATTCTATATTGGAAAAAGCAGGAATCGACAAAGATACCAAAGTGAAAGACTTAACAGATGACCAGGCTGCCAAAATTCGTGAGATCATTGGCGCTGAATTCAAAGTAGAAGGTGATCTGCGTTCTGAAGTTCAATTGAACATCAAGCGATTGATGGATATTGGTTGCTACCGTGGTGTTCGTCACCGTATCGGTCTGCCTTTGAGAGGACAAAGCACTAAAAACAACGCTCGTACCCGCAAAGGCAAGAAGAAAACTGTTGCTAACAAGAAAAAAGCTACTAAATAATAACTAAGTATGGCTAAAAAAACAGTCGCTGCGAAAAAGAGAAATGTGAAAGTTGACGCAAATGGACAACTTCACGTTCACTCATCGTTCAACAACATTATTGTTTCGCTTGCTAACAGCGAAGGACAAGTGATTTCATGGTCTTCTGCCGGTAAAATGGGATTCCGCGGTTCTAAAAAGAACACTCCCTATGCTGCACAAATGGCTGCACAAGATTGCGCTAAAATCGCATTCGACCTTGGCTTGAGAAAAGTAAAGGCTTATGTAAAGGGACCAGGAAACGGACGTGAGTCTGCTATTAGAACTATCCACGGAGCAGGGATCGAAGTAACTGAGATCATCGACGTTACACCACTTCCACACAACGGATGTCGTCCTCCTAAAAGAAGAAGAGTTTAATTCAAAATCCGAAGTTTAGAGTCATAATTTGTGAAAAGGTTGCACCAAATCCTCTCTGCAATCGCGGCTGCACTGATTGGGATTCTAAGTTGACACTAATTAAAAAAACAAATGGCAAGATATACTGGACCTAGAACTAGGATTGCTCGTAAATTCGGTGAGGCTATTTTTGGACCTGATAAAGTTCTTTCTAAAAAGAACTATCCTCCCGGACAACACGGAAACGGAAGAAAAAAGAAAACATCTGAGTATGGTATTCAGCTGCGTGAAAAACAAAAAGCTAAATATACTTATGGGGTGTTGGAAAAACAATTCCGTATCTTATTTGAAAAAGCTTCACGTACAAAAGGTATTAAAGGCGAAGTATTGCTTCAATTACTCGAAGCACGTCTTGATAACGTAGTTTATCGTATGGGATTGGCACCTACCCGTGCCGCTGCCCGTCAGTTGGTTTCTCACCGTCACATCGTGGTTAATGGTAAAGTGGTAAACATTCCATCTTTCTCTGTTAAACCCGGTCAAGTGATTGGCGTTCGTGAGAAATCAAAATCTCTGGAGGTAATTGTTGATGCGTTGGCTGGTTTCAACCACAGCAAATATCCTTGGTTAGAGTGGGAAAAGACTTCAATGTCTGGTAAATTCCTTCACATGCCGGAGAGAACTGATATTCCCGAAAATATCAAAGAACAGTTGATCGTAGAATTGTATTCTAAATAATAAGTAATTTCATGGCGATATTAGCATTTCAAAAGCCCGATAAAGTTATCATGCTAGAATCGGACGCAACATTCGGTAAATTCGAATTTCGTCCATTGGAGCCCGGATATGGCATAACCGTAGGTAATGCATTACGCCGAATCCTCCTTTCTTCGTTAGAAGGTTTCGCGATTACTTCTATCAAAGTCGATGGGGTAGATCATGAGTTTTCTACTATCCCCGGAGTAATAGAAGATGTTACAAACATCATCCTGAATCTGAAACAGGTACGTTTGAAACAAATCGTTGAAGAATTCGAGACGGAAAAAGTGGCTATAACTGTTTCGGGAACTGAAGTGTTCAAAGCGGGTGACATCAGCAAACAATTATCAGGCTTCGAGGTGCTTAACCCCGAGTTGGTGATTTGCAACCTGAGCCCATCGGCTAGCTTTACAATCGAACTTACTATTAACAAAGGTAGAGGTTATGTGCCGGCTGAAGAAAACCGCGCAGCCTCTGAAGATGTGAACGTAATTCCCATTGATTCGATCTATACACCGATCCGCAATGTGAAATATTCGGTTGAAAACTACCGTGTTGAACAGAAAACTGACTACGAGAAACTCGTTATTGAGATTGCTACTGATGGTTCTATCCATCCGAAAGAAGCCTTGAAAGAAGCTGCCAAGATTTTGATCTACCACTTTATGTTGTTCTCAGATGAGAAAATAACTCTCGAACTGAGCGACACTGAAAGCGGAGAAGATTTCGATGAGGAAGTATTACACATGCGTCAGTTGCTGAAAACGAAACTGGTTGACATGGATCTTTCTGTACGTGCTTTGAACTGTCTTAAATCGGCAGATGTAGAAACACTGGGTGAGCTGGTTCAATACAATAAAGCTGACTTGTTGAAATTCAGAAACTTCGGTAAAAAATCGTTGACTGAGTTGGATGAGTTACTCGAAAACCTGAACCTCTCTTTTGGAATGGATATAGCTAAATATAAATTAGACAAAGAGTAAAGCAATGAGACACAATAAGAAATTCAATCATTTGGGTCGTACGCATTCTCACAGAGAAGCAATGTTGGCTAATATGGCTACATCTCTGATTTTGCACAAACGTATTTTTACAACTGTTGCAAAAGCTAAAGCTTTGAGAATCTACGTAGAACCCCTTCTCACTAAATCAAAAGAGGATACTACTCACTCAAGACGTGTAGTATTTAGCTACCTGCAAAGTAAAGTTGCAGTAACTGAACTCTTCCAAGGTGTAGCTGCTAAAATCGCAGACCGCCCGGGTGGTTACACTCGTATCTTGAAAACAGGAAACCGTTTGGGTGACAACGCTTCTATGTGTTTCATCGAATTGGTTGACTACAACGAAAACATGTTGAAAGATAAAGCTGCTAAAAAAGGTAGAACTCGTCGTTCTACTAAAAAAGCAACTGATGTTGCTCCTGAAGCTTCAGCTCCTGAAACTACAGAATCAGCAGAGTAATTCTTTTCAATATTCGCATACAAAAGAGACTACAGGCAATTGCTTGTGGTCTTTTTTTTAGTTCGCCCAGCATGGGCGATAACTCTAGGGTGCAAGTCCCAAACACGCCTTGATAGTGGGAAGTGTTAGCTCAAGACAA
>Ga0209464_10000238_pt1 | contig 18673 bp, 13 predicted proteins | sample DOMMetBare1Fresh_2_FD_187473 | JGI IMG/M metagenome (GOLD analysis project Ga0209464, IMG submission 187473) | Wetland sediment microbial communities from St. Louis River estuary, USA, under dissolved organic matter induced mercury methylation -... | ecosystem: Environmental > Aquatic >...
GACTCGATTAAATCGTAAGCCTCATCCCAACTGATGCGCTTCCATGCATCTTTCCCTCGATCTTCACGCGCACGCATCATGGGATGCATGATGCGATCGGGATGGTTTTCCACCTCATCGAGCGCAATGCATCTCGGGCAGAGCCGCCCGTGCGTTATGGGGTGATCGGGGTCTCCCTCGACCTTTACGATCTTGTTGTCCTTGACGGTTACCACGATGCCGCACCCGACAGGATGGTCGCCAGGAGGCGACCATACGCAGGTCTTCACTTGATGGGTCCCGTCGCCAAGATCCGTAATCCATGATTCGTTCTTCGTCACGTTCTCAACCTCTCTCTCGTCTTGTTCGGTCGCAAGCGGCCGATGGTTCAAAACCTCCTACGAGTTGCACACTGCGCACAAGGGATTCGGCTTCCCTTTGCGCCTATTGCATCGGAGCACCCGGCGCCTTCGGCGCGCCAGGAGCTTTAGGAGCACTCGGAGCCTTGGGGGCACCGGGAGACATAGGCATACCCGGTGCGCCGGGAGCTTTCGGGGCTCCTGCGTCAGCGAGCTGTTGCGCTGCTTTTACAAGGTCCGCTTCGCAAAACGGACAGTTTTCGGGAAAAACGTCCATGACTGCATTGATTTCTTTGCCGCATTCGGGGCAATTTACCGATCGCCCCACACTCGCTGGTCTAAAGCACATGTGGATACACCTCTCCTTTGGATGATTATGTCCCGCCCATCGACATCGCCACCGTCCAGCTAGGAGGCGACCCGTCTAAGACAAGCTTGCATACGCAAGTGTAAAGAGCTTCGGAGTACTATAAAAAACGATGATTTCGACTAGCATTCATTCCATATTGGAATGAAACAATGCATGCAATCGGACATAGCTGCGCCAGCCGCAAAGCGACCGCGAAAAAGCCCTAGGGAAAGGTGCCTGTCTTAGATTTCGCCTGCTTGCGCGACGACGAAATCGAAGAAACTGCATGCCGTTTGATTGTCCTCTCGGGCAAGCAGGTACATGGTGGTTTCCATCCTCGGATCCTCTATAGGGGCAAACGTAATATCATCGCGCATGGTCAAGCACGGGTTGTTGAGCATCCCGTATGTGGTGACCATGACAGCATTGCCGAACTCGGTAAGAAAAAACGATGCCGGTGAATCGAAATCGAAATGAACAGGTTTGAAATACGGCACGATTTCATGCCGTTTCATGATGCACTTGAGGTATTCCCTCACGTAGTCATAGTTTTCCGAAACGCTCATCAATATAGGAACCTTGCGGAAGGTTTCCAGCGTCCATTTCTGTATCGCCGTATACTCGCTGTCTTTTTTGAACCACACGATTAAAGGCTCGGTCAACAGCGGAATAGAACGCAACCCCTCCGTTTCCTCCGTATCATCGTATGACGCATCGTCGCTGCTTCTAATGTCGAGAGCGATATCGAGCGCATGCCGCTCTAGGGCGTCGAGCGGACTCAGATTCACCAATTTATGGAAGGAGACTTCCAAGTTCGGATGCTGCCTTTTATACAGCATGACGTATTTGATCATCTTAATATTGGTGTTGTTGTTCTCAAGCAGGCTCTGCACGCACAGCGATCCTTCGCCCTGCTTCTGCATTTCCTTGCAATGGCCGATGATTTCCTCCCACGAGGCAAGCAGGCAGGAAGTTTCTTGCAGGAAATACTCCCCAACAGGCGTAAGGGACACCGTTCTTTGCCCATGGTGCAGCAAGGCCAAGCCGGTTTCGCTTTCGAGTTCGGCTACATGCTTGCTCAGGCACGACTGCGTCATGCACAGGGTCCTGGCAGCTTTGCTCAAGTTCTGCCCCAACGCAAATACTTGAAATTCTTTGATCAATTCCAAATGCATAAGCTCTCCCTCTCAGATAAAGCCATCAGCATTCTCGCATAAGACGATTACGTAGACCGAGGCATCTTACCTTTCTGCACACCCGACCGGCAGCCCGGCTTTGCAAATTCCTCATATCCGCATGTTTCGCAGACCCCGGTTGCAAGGCCGATGCTCCCCCCGCATCGAGAACACTTCAATCCAGGGGATTTCGATATGACGAATTCTTCGTTATCGAACTTGCCGCATGCATTGCATTTATTGCACGAATAGCACATCCGAACATCTCATTCTTCCACCCCGACAAGCTCGAACCAGTATTCGAGGTCTTTTCCAGCAAAAGGGTGATTGTAGTCGATGACAACGGCGTCCTTCATTGCCTCCGTGCACAACGCTGGCACAAGAGCACCGGAAACAGGATGGTGCCACGCGAAGACAGACCCGACTTCTATGTCCTCGCCTTGATCGAAATACGAACGAGGAAACCGCCTGACCCCTTCCGGATCATGCCGTCCATAGGCCTTTTCACACGGAATGACAACGTGCCGACGCTCCCCCACCGCCATGTCGTACAGCACTTCATCGACACCGCAAGGAACCTGGCCGGTCCCTATGGCGATTTCGACGGGGTCGCCCTGCGAATAATCCTCGACCGGTTCTTCGCCTACTGCGCCGCCCTTATAGCGGACCAGCGCGCGCTTCCCCGAATACTGTCTATGCTTCATGGCAAGATCCTCACTTTCCCTCTGGATGCCCACCCGCATGCACAGGGTGGGATCGCCCTGCGAACACGATCCCAACCCTGTGCAGCATGAGAAATAGTCTTACTCTTCGTTCATTCCGATATCCAAATGGGTATCGCCATGCGTAGCGGTCTCGAATGCCGCATTCTCTGAAACCTCGGTTGTCAGGAAGGTGTGCCGCCTGTTTTCCTTTCCCTTCGACTCAAACGCGCCTTTCGCTTGCAAAGGAAGGTATTGGGGGACGAAAAGCACCTGCTTTCCCTTCTTGTTCAACTCTTGAGCCAGATCCCCTACCTTGCCGTATTTCATGACATTTGCCAGGCAATGGTGTACACAGGAAGGCTCGCGACCCTTTTCGGTACGCGCAGCACAGAGATCGCACAGATCGGTGGGCGCCGGGATCTTGCTGAAGTTGAACACCCCATCCGCTATCTCCCAAGGACCGTCTTCATGCACGCGGATGCCCCATTGGCCGACAGGATAGCCGTGCTCTTCTTTACATGCGACTTCGCATGATTGGCAACCTGTGCAGTATTCGAAGTCGATCAGGAGCCCGTATCGTTCTTCCATTATTGATCCTCCCTCTTGAACATTTCCCATACCCGCTTCATATCGGTGTCATAGCTCTCTTTCAGAGGCTTGATATTGCAGAGCAGGCATTTGAACGGCGCACCGAATCCCAGCTTGCCGAAATGGAAATTGGGGACCAGGTTGTTGATGTTCGAACGGAATGTGCCGTATGGGTCGGGTTCGTTCCCACTTTCTTCGGGGAACCACCATCCATGCTGAGCATGCACCGTGTTCTCATCGACGATCTGGGATATCTTCGCTTTCAATTTCGCGCTGCCGAACTGGTTCCATACCTCGACCCATTGCCCGTTTGAAATACCGTAGGCACGGGCGGTTTCGGGATTGATCTCGATCAAAGGATCGGGATTCAGCTCGCGACAATACGGGATCTGCCTGTTTTCCGAGTGGAAGAACGCATAGGTCCTGGCCCCGGTAGTAAGCACGAGCGGATAGTCCTTCAGCAGTTCGGGCGTGCTTTTCGGACTGTACTGCGGCTCGAGGTAATACGGCAGCGGATCGTCGCCGAACTGCTCGAAGATGGTCGAGTACAGCTCGATGCGGCCGGTGGGCGTATTGAAACCGGGCTGCCCGTCGGAACGGAGCTTGCCGATTTCGTTCTTGTAGTACTCGACACCCGTTTGCACGAATACCTCTTCATGCACATCTTTGAACTTGTTGCGCTTCTTCAAGCGAAGGTGATCGATAAAATCGTACACGTCGTCGTATTCGTCCCATACCGAAGGATTGAGGCGTTTGCCTACGGCCATGCATGCTTCCATGTCGGTCTTGCATTCCCCGACCTGAAGAGCCTTGTTCATGAACCCGGTGCCGACCGGCGTACCGCCATAATGCGTGAAATCGACCCCGTCTTCTTCTGCTGCGGTCGAAAGCGGCAAGAAGACTTCGCACGATGCCTGCGCCGAAGGAGTCATGAATGTTTCCAGCGTGAAGCAGAAGTCAAGGTTGTTGACGATCGCGTCATGCCACCTGCGCGGCTCGGCCGACGTGCATGACATCAGGTTGTTGCCCGCATAGAAGCCCATCTTGATGGGGTAGGGATCGCCCGTCTCCATCGCACGCAACGTCAGATCAGCATGGGAGTTCAGGATTGTGTTCACGTAGGCCGGGTATTCCTTCAGGCCGATGGTTTTTGCCATCAATTCGGCACCCAGGCCCTTCTTCATAAGAAAGCCGGCTTCGTTCAGACCGGAATTTGCAGGAGGAAGCACCTGCCCGCCCGGAACATCCACATTGCCGGTGATAGACATCAGGGCAATGGCGCAATGCCCGCACTGCATACCGTTCGCCTTCTGGTCGAACGCAAGGCCCCACTGCAATGCCGAAGGCGTACCTGCAGCATACATACGCGCAGCGGCTTTGATGGTTTCGGCAGGAACGCCGATTATGTCGGCTGCCTTCTCGGCCGGCATGTCCTTGACCCGTTCTGCAAGAGCTTCGAACCCATAGCACCAGTACTCGACGAAATCGTGATCGTACAGATCCTCTTCGATGATGGTGTTGATCATAGCCATACCGAAAGCAGCATCCGTACCCGGGCGCAAACGCACGTGGATATCCGCATGGGTAGCCAGCCAAGTGGCGCGTGGATCGACTACGATCAAACGCGTTCCACGACGCATCATGTCGACAACAGCGTGACCGAAAAATCCGTCGGGGTTGGACGCCAGGGGATCCTTGCCCCAGATCATCAGGACCTCGGGAACCTCGAAAGCCGGGTCGTCGTAGCGGCCGGCCAAACCCCCTGCATAGTCGATTTCGGGATACGGGCAGCCCAATGTGTAAGCCGAAGCGGCAAGACGCGGACAATAGCACGCGTAGCCCGACTGCGAGTAGCAGAAATTCGGTGTGCACAATGCCGCGCTTCCCCATGCAGCCAACGTGCCGCCCTCACGGCCGGTGCCTGCAAAGCATACGATGCTTTCGCGACCGTATTCTTCAGTGATGCGCTTATAGTTCTCTTCGATGATATCCAAGGCTTCTTCCCATGTGCACTGTTCCCAGGCATCAGGGTTGCCGCGGTCTTCCCGCGCGCGTTTCATCGGATGGATGATGCGGCTAGGATTGTAAATATAATCCTTGAGCGTCAAGCACCGTACGCACAAACGCCCTTGAGTGATAGGCTGGTTTTCGTCGCCTTCCACTTTGACGAGCTTGCCGTCCTTGTCCGTATACAGCTTCAAGCCGCACGCCACAGGATGGCAGCCGGGCGGAGACCACGGAGCCGTCCGCGTTACCGTCATTCCGTCTTCTTCCCAACGCCAAGGTTTCCCAAGGTCATTGACATCAGCCAACGTGGAAAGAGGAACTGCTGAGCTTGCTTTCATCTCTGCCATACTCTCACTCCTTTTGCTCGATACCCCCTACAGGGCGCATAATAGCAATGCGCGCATGTGAGAATGAGCTCCTTAGCTGGTCGTATACAAATTTGGTTGAAAGTATTTGCAGAAGAATTGCTAAGTAGTTACTTTTTACCGAGAAAGTCTCGTATGCAATCTTGTATGATTACCTGCAATCGCACACCTTGAGGAAGGGAGACGTCATGAGTGGCGAGACGCATCTCGACAATCGCACAGAGATGAAGTCGGCAATCTTCGATGCCCTCGAGTCGCTCCTGCACGAAAAGCCGTATGTCGAAATCAGCATCAACGACATATGCAACAAAGCGTTTATTTCCAAACCGACCTTTTACCGCTATTTCAAGAATAAAGAGAATATCGTCCGTTGGAAAACCAAGCAGTTTTTCCAAGAAGGACTGGTCCAAATAGGCCGCACCTGCTCATGGCAAGAAGGGTATGCCATCACCACACATCTGTTCTATGAACATCGCAGTATTTTCGAAGACGAGCAAAGCCCGACATTCGTCGCGGATTTCTTCACGTTCCTCACGGCATACCAGGAAACCTGCCTCATCGAAACAATAACCTGCTTCAAAGGCGAACCGGTTTCAGAAAAGCTGAGGATTCAGATCCAGGCGCTGACAATCGCACAAAGCAGGATCACGCGCAGCTGGGCCACTGAAGGCATGTCCATTCCGCCTGATGTATTCGCGGAATACCTGGCCAGTATTGTTCCGCATGACCTTTTCAAGCTGTTCAATACGCCGAAATGGCGCATGCACCCCAATCCGTTCGCCGTCGAAAAGGAATCGATTCCTTGCGATGGCTCACCCGCACAGATGGATTGCCGCCAGATTTCCTGATAAAGCCTCAGAGCAGAACGAGGCACTGCTCGTTTGCCTGCAGGCGCGACTACTCGGCAAGAATCATATCCACTAAGGTGTCGATATGTATCTGCATGGTGTCCAGGCATTCCACCGATGCTTCATGCCCGTTGAACAGCAGCGGCAATTCGGTGCATCCCAGAATGATCGCTTGGATGCCCTCTTCCTTCTTCATGCGATCGATGATCCCCATGAATTCAGCTCGAGTTTCATCGCGGATTATTCCTACTTCCAATTCATCCGCAATCCGCTGGTTGACAAGATCCCTTTCCTTGCGCAGTGGAACCGCCACTTCAATGCCCTCGCGCACGAAAGGAGCCCGATAGAAAGCCCCCTCCATCGTAAACACGGTTCCCAGCAGCCCGACCCGCGACATATCGCGACGCTTTGCTTCGGTACAGATCGATTCCAGGATGCTGACAAGCGGAAGAGGAGAGCGGCTTTGTATGCGATCGAACACGATATGCGGCGTGTTGGCCGAAAGCGCCGCAAAATCAGCGCCGGCTTCGGCAAGATTGCGAATGGCCTGCAGCAAGTAATCGGCAAGGCAATCATATTCCTGTTGCTGGCAGCATTCGAGAATTTTAGACACGTCGACACTTTCGACAGCCAGCTCGGGGAATCTGCCGATTCGGGCCTGAACGCCATACACGATGTCGTGGTAATACATAAGCGTCGATTCCGGACCCATTCCCCCGACCAAACCCAGTTTCCTCATCCTGCTGCACCTTTCAAAATACGTCCCATCATCGGACGATCGTTCACTCATCTTGCATGATTTCGACCCTTCTGCATGAGCACCGAGCCGTCTTTTTCGCTAGTGGGTACGGGGTCGCGCAATAGCCGCGGCCTTGAGTTCTTCGCGCAATCTGCGATACGTGATGATGGGGTAATCCCCTGCCAATAGGTTCTCGTTCGAAATATACGAAGAAGCCTTCGGCATCTGCGTAATCACGACGCGTTTGTCTTGACGCTCGATAACACCGTTTGCAAATTTACCAAACCATGCAATCAGCCCGTCAAGAGGACGAATCCCCGTAATTTTACAGTAAAAGCGGATATACAAAACGGTATGTGCTTCATCCACCGGAGCGAAATAGATGAGCACTTTGATTTTTTCACTGATGTGATTGACCCAGATATTAGGGAAGCGAAACGTGAGGTACGTGTCCTTGATAACGCACTGGTCGCGCTCTAAGGGCTGCTGGCCGTTGTCTATCTCATTGTTGGCACTGGTAATCAAAGCACCGTTTTCGAAAAGGACTTTCGGCCCGTTGACCAGAGTTTTATTGCCACGCCCTATGGTGTTGTGATGTACAAAGGGAAGATGGACCACGTCGAGCTGGTTTTCGATGCACCGCGAATAATGGGCATTCCACAGGTCTTCCATCTCGCTGAACACATAGGAAGAATCGACCTGATCAGAGAAGAAAGGAGGCTCGCCCACAGCTTTGGAAGCTTCGCCGTACCACACATAGACAATGCCCGCATGTTCCACAACCGGATGATGAGCAACGTCGAACCGGCTGAGATTTTCAGTGGAAAACGCACCATCGGCAGGAACCTGCGTGCATTGCCCCCGCGTATCAAACCGCAACCCGTGGAAGGGGCATTGGACGCATCCGTCGACAACCTTCCCCTTGCTCAGAGCAGCTCCTCTGTGGGTGCATCGGTCGGAAACGCACCCCAACGCACCGCCCGCATCCCTGAAGAAGACAAGCTGCATACCCAATCGCGTAGCTCCGAGAACCGCATTGTTTCGAACGGCTCGCGAAGGCAGCACAGCATACCACTGGTTCTCGATCATCATGCCTCCCCATTCCGGCATCCGCTTCGCGCAATCCGTACCTCCCTGCATGCAGTATTCTACCTGCATCAGGAGCTACTGTTGCCCCACAGATCCATAATAGCACCCCGCCCCGGCGCATTGTGCGCAACCGAGACGGGGGCAACGGAATCAGCGAGCCAGAGCGGCTTCGGCCTGGAGGTATCCCACGAACCGGGGAATCAAATAGGGAACAAGCTGAGGGATGTAGGTAGGCATCAGCGCATTCATGGTCTTCGGCAGCAAGTCAGGCATCAGAGCGGCCATATCGGGCGGCATTTCACCGATATAGGCTTCCACTTCAGCCACCATCGCTGGCATAACTTCGGTCAATACGCCCGGTGCCATCTTAGGGAAAAGAACGGGCATCATGCGCATCATCATCGCGCGGCCTGCAGCGGAGCCGCCCATGCGACGCATCATCGGCCCCATGCCCATGGGCATAGCATCCAACATCTGAGGGAATAGCCTCACCATGAAGTCAGCCATATGCTGCGGTTGCATGAGCACGATGAAACGCTCGAAGTAGCTCCACATATAGGTAGTGTATGCCTCCGTCGGCTTGATGTCGTAGCCCGCCGCATTCGCCACTACCCGAGCCAAATCGTCTACCTGCAAATCAAAACCACCTTTTTTCGCGGAATCCCGCAACTGAACCTGACAGCAGGGGCATAGCGCCACCACGGTGTCCGCTCCTGCTTCGACGGCTTCCTGCAAACGGAAGCACCCCAGCCTAGGAGCTACGTTCAATTCACCCACCAACGTGACCACCGACCCGCAGCACAAGCCTTCTTCGCGATTGTGCTCCATTTCCACGTAATCTATGCCCGGAACAGCCTTCAGCATATTGCGCGGAGGCTCGTATATCCCCTGAGCACGCCCGGCATGGCAAGAATCATGGAACGTAACGGTATGCCCTTCGAGCACCGGCATCTCCAGTTTCAAGGTTCCATCAGCCAAAGCCGGAGCGATCACTTCGCTATAGTGTTTGACGTCGAATTCGTACGGTTCACCCAAACGTGCCGCTTCTTGAGCGTACATTTCCTTCCATACCAGTGCACACGCCGGGCATGAGGTCACGATGGTCTTCGCCCCCACCTCACGTGCAGCTGCAACATTGCGGTGGTAGACGTCGGTGAACAGGTCCCACCTGCCGGCCATCTTCATAGGGATGCCGCAACACGACTCGGCGGTCCCCAGATATGCCACGTCAAGTCCACTATCTTGCAACAGGCGCAACGTCGCTTCGGCGATATCGGTCTCTACATAGCTGGCCGTGCACCCGGCAAAATACAATACATCCGCATGGCTTGGAAGCTTGCGGGCCACATCTTCGGGTAGCCAATCAGCACGGTGAGCGCGCTTGCCCGCCCAAATATCCCCTTCGCCTGCAAGGGAGGCAGCCATCATCTCGAAGGGCGGGAACGTGCCCATTCCCTGTTCTTCGACCAGGTTGTTGCGCAGGGACATACCATTATGGGAAACCGGCAGCTGCAGTTGGCAACGCAGATCGCACCGCTCGCATGTCGTGCAGGAAAGGAACGTATCGGTGCTTGCCCGATCCCATGCAACGCGGCCCTCGTATGCATCGCGCAGCCACGTATATTTGCCGCGCGGGCTTTGGCTTTCCCACCCACGTCCCATATATTGCTCGCAGGTATGTACGCAGTATCCGCATCGAGCACACGCTAGAGCCATGTAGGCAACATCGCCGGGAATGCCGTTGCGTTGCGAACCCGCGGTCTTCTTTTTTGGTTCGGCTGCATTCGCGATGGGTCGAATGACCCCATCCATCTTCAAGGCCATGCCCATCAAAGCGTCCAAAGCGCGCCCGCCTTCGCCTGCACCCGGTATGACCTTGCCCGGATTCATCAGACGGTCAGGATCGTGTTGCTTTTTGAATGCTCTAAGACGTGCGACCTTCTCAGACCCAAGAATGCGATCGGCCTGCCTGCGGAAATAAAGACCTGTCGCATACCCGCTGCCTCCATGGGTGTTTGCGATTTTCATCACGGAAAGAGACAAGGCGAATGCAGGGTTGAAGGCGAATGTACGCTCATCATGTGGGATATAACCCAAAAGCACAGCATTCCCATCGGCACCTACCATGCCTTCCAGCACGAACGGCTGGGCGATCTTCTTGTCGATATCGTCCAGCACATCGGCAAGCTGATCGACAGGCACGATTACCTCGGTCGGAATAATACTGGGACCCAATCGCTTCAAGCGCATAGGAGCCGTACGGTCGCCCCATTCCCGCTGGGCTGATTCATCAGGAAGCAGAAAACCGCCCGCAGTGTGTGCGGCAACCTCCAAACCAGCATCGACCATCTCTGCGCGATCTTGCGGGAATGCGCACATCAACAGGTATGTTTCAGGCAAATCGGCATGCGCAGCCGCTTCATCTGCCTGCTCCTGAGCTTCGAAGGCATGACACGCACGGCCCGGAAGCAATTTTTTCAAACGTGCTGATTCTGGATTCAAAAACGTCACAGACCAGAGGGGAAGCGCACGCTGTCGCATGTCGACCGCAACTGCAGCAAGAGCACGGACATCGGGAAGCGAGATAAGACGAACGGCATGGTCTTGCAGACGACGGACGCGAAATTCAACTTCGGTGATGATGCCGGTAATGCCTTCTGCGTCGGCCACCAGATCCATCAAGTCCGACCCCCGCATCGTGGCAACACGCCCTTCGGGAGTCACGATGCGAGCCGACACAACGTTGTCCTTGAAGGTGCCGAATTCGTACGAGCCGAACCCGCTGCCGCCTTGGGCAAGCCATCCGCCCACCGTCGAAGCGGGATAACTCGAAGGATGCAACCGCAGTTCCAAGCCAAACGGTTCAAGATGCTTGTCCACTTCTTCCCAAATGGCGCTCGGCTGGCAACGCACCGTTTCTGCTGCTTCATCGACATCCACTATCCGCTGCCACCCTGAAAGATCGACGACCAACGCGTCCCGTCGCGGAAGCACACCGCCATATCCGCTTGTTGCAGCCGCGCGGGGAACCACGGCAACACGTGCATCCCGGCATGCGCACACGAGATCGATTATCTGAGCCTCGTCTTCGGGTCGCACAACCGCTCCGGGCACGCCCGCGTTGATGAACGGATGCACAAGCGGCGGCATGACGCCGATGTCGCACGCGTATGCTCGGCATTCACGCTCATCGGTACGTATGCGGTCTTCTCCTACGATTGATTTCACTGTTTCGACGAAAGAACCATCCATGATTTTCCTTCCCTCAACTCTCATAGGCGGAGCATAGGTTCCTAGGAAAAAAGGTTCCGTGACTACGTCACCATAGTCGCAAAACCCAAGAATCGACCATGGACGACACCAGACGAAAGAACCTCGATAGTCCTAAAACCTTGGGAAGCGAAACGAGAATGTTACACAGCCGATCGCCTCTTGAAATAAAAATGCTCGATACTCGGAAACATCCGAAGCAGGCGGGATTTCATGGTGCACAATGAAATCGCTCGGACACCATATCCGCCATGAAAGATAGTTTTCACTGTTTTCCTCATTACCAAAACAGCGAAGGCTATCTTTTTCGTATATATGGACACTTTTCAATGAAAGGAGCGCTATGGATAGAACGATAGAAACATTCGATCTCATGGTTTTCGGAAGCCAGATCTACACGATGGATTCGAAAGAAACCATCATCGAAGATGGCGCTGTCGGCATCAAAGACGGCGCTATAGCATGGCTGGGAACATCTGCGGACGCGCAGAAATCCGGCTATACGGCCGAAGATACCCTCCACGCAGAAGGAAAGATCGTTTTCCCCGGTTTCATCAATACGCATATACATATCTTCCAATCCCTGCTCAAAGGGCTCGGCGCAGACCACGAGCTTGTTGAATGGCTGAACCTTTCGGCATTACCCTACGGAGTCCTAACAACTCCACGTCAGCAATACCTTGCTGCGCAGCTCGCTTGCATGGAGGCGATACGGAGCGGCTGCACTACGCTCGCTGAATTCTTCTATACGAACCAATCACCTGAACTTGCCCCTGCCGTCATTGATGGCATGCTCTCAACAGGCATTCGGAGCGTATTCATTCGAACCTTTCAAGATTGCGGCGAAGACTATGGCATGCCCGCTGCATTTATCGAATCCGCAGATGATGCTATGCAATCCGTCGAAACGCTTCGTTCTCGTTACCGAAAAGCCGATAATCCGCTTCTCGATATCTGGACCGGCCCCGACGTCACGTGGTCGACAACGCGCACGGGTTACGAGACCATGCTCGAATACTGCTTATCAGAGCACGTCAACTATTCAATGCACATACTCGAAACAGACGTGGACAACGCTATGTGCCGAGAAAGATACGGGAAAGATATCGTCGACCTCTTGGCTGATATCGGCTTTCTCACGCCCCACATGCTTGCCGTTCATTGCGTCAATCTTACCGAACAAGATCGAAAACGCTTTGCAGAACACGGAGTAAGCATCAGCCACAACCCGGCACCCAACCTGTACCTAGGATCGGGAGTAGCACCCATTCCTGAAGCGATGAGCAACGGGATAAACATCTCTCTTGGTACAGACGGTGCCGCAAGCAACAACACTACCAACATGTTGGAAACCATGAAGCTTACAGCGCTCATTCAAAAGGGATGGCACCGAAATGCAGCGGCAATCACAGCTAAAGACGTCTGCCGTTTCGCAACGACAGGCGGCGCGCAAGCCTTGCATCAGGAACATCGCATAGGCTCATTGGAAACAGGCAAGCAAGCCGACCTGATCGTGTTCGATCCGGATATCTTGACCTCGACCCCCGTACACGATGCCATGTCCGCATTGGTGTACGCATCAGAACCGCGCAATATCAATTCCGTCATTGTGGACGGACGCATCGTCCTACAAAACGGAGAGTTTACAAACGGAATCGACGAACAGCGCTTGATTGCAGAATTCAATCAAGCAGTCTGCGAACTTACAGGAAGAAGGTAGACCGATGGACAAGCTCACTATCAAAGTAGATGAAAAAGTACAGCCTGCAAAAGCCATCTTACTTGCCGTGCAGCACGTACTTTCGATGGACCTCTACGTCATGCCCCTCATCCTCGGCGGAATACTCGGATTGGCAACTGACGAACTGGCATTCTTTCTCTCTATGGGATTTTTTGCTTGCGGCATCGCAACCATCATCCAAACCGCCTTCGGTATCAAACTTCCCGTTGTGCAAGGACCAGCCTATGTGCCCTTAGGCGCACTTGCGGCCATCGGTTCTACGCAAGGCATCGACGTAATGATAGGAAGCCTGATACCCGGCGCCATTATCGTCATCATTCTTGGTTTAACCGGATGGTATCCAAAGCTTATGGATAAGTTTATTCCTCCTTTTGTTGGAGGGGTCGTACTGCTCATCATCGGAGTATCCCTGGTGCCAACAGTAGTAGAAGGAATTTTTTCAACAACAGGAGGACTTGCGTGCAATGCGATTGCCGGTTCGGTTACGGTGGTTATCCTCATCGCATTCACTGTCGTTGAGTATGTCATGAAAGGACGTCTGCGCCTTCTCAGCACCTCATCGGTCATCCTCTCCATCATAGGCGGATGCATCGCAGCGGCTCTTATGGGTGGATTGGATTTTTCGAGCGTCGCAGATGCAGCCTGGTTCCAAGTTCCCCAGTTCTTCCATTTCGGAATCCGCTTCGAATTAGGACCGTGCCTGCTCATGGCCTTTGTCTACCTTATCCTGCTGGTAGACACAACCGCAACGTGGATCGCCGTAGCGGATGTAACGGATTCGACTCTCGACGACAAACGCCTTAAGCGCGCTGTCGTAGCAGAAGGCCTCGGTTGTCTGATCGGATCATTGTTCGGAGGAACGCCCGTCACGGGATATTCTTCCAACGTCGGCATACTGTCCATTACAAAAGTCGGATCTCGCCAAGTCATCCTCGTCGCGGGAGGATTGTTGATCATACTTGCCCTTATTCCGAAATTCATGACGTTCTTGGCCTGCATCCCTGCAGCCGTCATCAACGGCGTGTTTCTGCTGGTATGCATGATTCTTATCTCCAAGGGAATCGGCATCATTCAATCAACGGCCGAGATGGATGAACGAAAATCGCTTATTTTGGGCGTAAGCGTAGCTGCAACTATCGGCGTATCTTTCGTCCCTTCAAGCTTCACCGCTCTTCTCCCCACGGTAGTCGGATACTTCCTATCGTCTGGAACGGCTTTTGGGGCAACCGTCGCCATCTTCTTGCAAGCCATCCTTCCCAAGAACATAGCAGGAATCCCTTTGCCTAAAAACATCGGCAAGACGCCTGTGAAGAAACCCGCAACGTCAAGCGAGAATTAGCAACAGGCGGCAAGCAATGCAGCCGATACCCGAAATCACGGGTATCGGCTGCACGAAATCACCGTCCGAGGGAAAACATCTAGCAGTAGAACGTAGCGTGCATTTTCATAAAGTCGATGAATTCCCTATCCTGCGGGCCGAGTTTCCGATCAGACCGATAGGCAATCGAGAACCCCCAGGGCAGATCGAGCACCGGTATACCGCGGTACCCTTCTTTCTTGAAGAATTCGGCATGGGTTCGAGGCGTCAACCCGTATGCATCCATTTTCATGGATTGTTCCAGCACCGCAATCATCTCATCAGCATATACGACGGTGCATGCTTGTGCAGATTCGCAAATCGTCCGCTCGACCAAACGGGACGTCCTGAATTCCTGCGGCGTTACGCACACCAGAGTCAGGCCCTCGAAATCTTCGCACCGCACGCTTTGACGTGAAGCAAGGTCCGAATCTTCGCTTGCCCAGAGAAACATCGTGTCCCTATGCAACGGCACCGAAGCAAACATGGTGTGGTCGACGGGATCGTTCAAAAGGGCGAAATCGCACCCCTTGTCAAAAAGGGCATTTTCGCAATCGTAATCCACCAACGTTCGAGCCAGTTCGACGTGCGCACCCGTCTTCGAAACAGCATTGAATTCATCGATTGCCTCACGGGGAATCACGTTGAACAACCCAGTCGATGCCGACAGGCGGATATGCCCGGCTTTGCTCCTAAGCAAATCCTCGATCTCCCCTGTCATAACATCGTATTCGCGTACAAGCGAACGGGCGTGCCGGTAGAAAATACGACCGCAATCAGTCAACTCTATAGCACCGGTCTGCGCGTCGAGCAATGGCGTGCCCACTGATGCCTCGAGCCGCTTCAGAGCAGCTTGCAAGCCTTGCGGCGTCATATATAATTCCCGTGCCGCCCTTGCATAGCTTTTCGACTGGGCAACCGCAACGAAATAGCGCAATACCTTGGAATCCATCCCGCCATCCCCTCTTCATGGTCCGCCGTAAAAACAGCAAACACCCTCCTCTTGAGAGAATACCCTCCCAAAACCCATCTGCAAAGACCTTGCATACCACTCGGTTCTTTTCAATTTCCAAACAGTCTGTTGATTCTCACCCTGCGCACCCACGACTAGCATGATGCGCAGGGATTCGCCAAGAGGAAGGCGAACGAAGAAGCGGCGATCTTGAAGGGATGAGCCGCTGAAATCAAGGAGGATCAATGGATATCTCAAGACGTAATTTTCTGAAAGCAGGTGCAGTCAGCGCACTCGGCTTAGGGGCGACAGCGGGACTGGCGGGATGCGCCGCCCCCCAGAGCAGCAGCTCTAAAGCGGCAAACGATTCTGCAGCTTCCGAAGATTGGCTCGGATCGGCTCCCGGATTGAGCGTAGCCGACTGTTCATCGACCGTAGACACGGACGTCCTGGTCATAGGCTCGGCACTTGCAGGCTCTATGGCAGCCTATGGAGCGATGCGCAACGGCGCGCAGGTGACCATGCTGGAGCGCAACAGCTGCCCGCACATCGGCGGCATGACCATCTCGTTCTTCAATTCGCAGACCCAGAAGGATGCCAACCTTCCCCAGTACGACCCTATCCAAACCGCCAACAGCATGTTCAACCTCACCCAGTACCGTTCTGATATGAAGCTCAATGCCTTGTGGGTCGAAAAATCCGGCGAGCTGCTTGATAACCTGAAGAAGGATTTTCTCGATCCCTACCATCAGTATTACCAGCCCATCAGCCTCGAAGGCATCTTCCCCGACCCCAGCCAGGAAATCACGTCGTACATCAGCACGGGCGTTGCCTTTTCCGAAACCGACATATTGACCGACTTCACCCACAACATTCACAAGTACCTTGACGACAAGGGCGTTCAGACCCATTACAACACGTGCGCCGAAGTGCTGGTAAAGGACGGTAACGGTGCTGTGACCGGGGCGATCGCGACCGACGGGGACGGCAACCACGTGTACTACCACGCTTCTAAGGGCGTTGTCATGTGCACCGGATCTTTCGGGTCGAACGAAGCCATGATGAAGAAGTTCTACACGTCGCATTTTGCCGAATGGGCGCTCGAGAACAATGCCTACACCGCCTATATGGGAGCCGATCCCGTCACCGATCAGCACATGGACGACGGCAAAGGCCATCGCATGCTCTGCTGGGCCGGTGCCGAAATGGAAGAAATCTGCGGGTATGCTTCTTGGCAAACCACCGCATGGCGTTCGTTCCCCTACTTGTTAGTAGACATCAAGGGCCAGCGTTTCATGAATGAATGCACGTCGCTGCTGACAAGTGCGCACATCATCGCCGACCTGCCGGGCCACGGAAACTATGTGTGGCAGATCATTCCGACCAACGACTTCCAGATGCCTTCTTCCTTCGGCTACAACAAGGAAGCAGCGGCGAAGATGTTCGACATCGAGAAAACCGAGCATTATGAGGCCAACTCGATCGAAGAGCTCGCCAAGCTTATCGATGTCGATCCCAGCGCCCTTTCGCAGACAGTCAAACGGTACAACGAGCTGTGCAAGAACGGCAAAGATACCGACTACATGAAAGCCAAACGCTATCTCGACCCCATCGACGACGGCCCCTACCAGGCATGGAAGATGCAGTATTTCTTCTACTGCACGCTCAGCGGAGTGCGCTGCAACGAGAACTTGCAAGTTCTCGATTCCAACTGGGATCCCATTCCAGGCCTGTATGCCGGCGGTAACACCGTAGGCTATCGCTTCGGCGGCAGCTACGAATCGCTTCTGCATGGCGGTTCGAACGGCTTGGCTACGACGCATGCCTACATAGCAGGCGAAAGCGCCAGCAAGGCCTAGATCCTCTCACCATTTCCGGGCACCTTTACCCCTCCCTTGGTGCCAATTCTCCCAGAACCCCGCCGTTAACGGCGGGGTTCTCCTTCCAGCATTCAGCTCATATCACCGCAAGCATTTTGCCATCAGGCTGAAGTCTGCAAAGTCAGGCCTGGCATCCAACTGCACTCTTCAAAATACAGACAGCCCGGCTCGCAGAAAGTGAGCCGGGCTGCTTTCTCGCTTGCAGAGAACCGCTGAAGGGGGACGAGGTTCCTGCTTTTCGTAAAAATCTATAACTGAGCAGCATGCTTTCCGGCAACACGGCCACTCGTCATAGCATTGCCCATATTGTTGCCTGCGGAGGGGCAATTATAAGCGTTGCCATAACGTTCGCCCATAGTATTGCCAACCGCATAAAGTCCTTCGACAATCTTATCCTTTGACGCAGTCATGACCTGATATGAATCATTGACGCACAGACCGGCCAAGGTGTTCAGTCCTGGCCCATACAGCTTGCTCGTGCCTTGGGTCGCTACATAGAAAGGCCCCTCATCAATGGGGATCATCACATTAGCGGGCTTGCCAAAATCAGCATCGGAGCCAGCAGCACATAACGCATTGTAACGTTTGACGGAAGCAACGGCAGTTTTCAGAGCAGAATCCGAAAGACCTGCATTCTTCAAAACATCTTCAATCGTCGCACCGACAAAAATCTGGTTCATAAAGGGACTGGTACGATTTGCTATCTCCAATCCTCGCACAGTTACAGTGCCGGAAGCGACATCAGCCCCATCCATTTCCTGCTGAAATTCAGCAATTCCTTCTGGGAATCCCCAGTTTGGAGCCCCGTGGTCAATACCGGCATTTTGAATGTACTGCATATACTTCTTATCCATGATCGCAAAGTTCCCGACCATCGAACCGTTGAGGTCTATTGGCTGACGGCAGGACTGAGCAAGAACGAAACCTGCGTAAGCTTCGTTCATGAAACGCTCTCCTTTGTAATTCATCCACAGACACGGAGTAGACCCCCACGGTCCAAAAGAAATCGAAGGAGCATCGCCCGCAACAGGCCGAGGATGGCTCTCGATGGCTCCGCCGGCCCAGCATCCTAATTTATGGCCCGATCCGTCGCAATCGGTCATACCTGTCAATTCTGATTTATCCACACCATGGCGCATTGCGTTTTCCGCGCATTCGCTGCATAGCTCCCACACCATATCGGTATTAGCACCGAAGTCGCCAGTTGCCAAAATGACACCTTTGCTTGCCTCGAAATACGTGTATGCCCCATTCGAGCCTTTAGCAATAAC
>Ga0209464_10000239_pt1 | contig 18571 bp, 15 predicted proteins | sample DOMMetBare1Fresh_2_FD_187473 | JGI IMG/M metagenome (GOLD analysis project Ga0209464, IMG submission 187473) | Wetland sediment microbial communities from St. Louis River estuary, USA, under dissolved organic matter induced mercury methylation -... | ecosystem: Environmental > Aquatic >...
ATGCCGTAGTGCGCCTGAAGGTGCTTTCCGACCTGCAGGCGCACTACGGCATGAGCTACATCTTCATCAGCCATGATCTAGCGCTGATGCGGGCGATGTGCCATCGCGTGTTGGTGATGAAGGATGGCGAAATCGTCGAGCAGGGCGAAGCGCTGGCCCTGTTCGCCAATCCGCGGCACGCATACACGCGCGCGCTGCTCGACGCCGCGCACCTGGCGTAGTTGGCCGGATTCCGGGTGCCTTCGCTGACCTGATGCAAGTGGTGCGCGGGCAACCGTCGCACAATGGACTCAGCCGCAAAGCCGCATCGCACCGAGAAACGCATGAAGCAATCGTGGACACTCGCGCGCGTGGCCGGAATCGAGATCCGCGTCCATGTGACCTTCTTCCTGCTGCTGGCATGGTACGGGTTGATTTCCTGGGCTGATACGCGCACGTTCGAAGGGCTCGCGAACGGCGTGGCGCTGATCATCGTCGTGTTCGGCTGCGTGGTGCTGCACGAGCTTGGCCATGCAACGGCCGCGCGCCGCTACGGGATCCGAACGCGTGACATCACGCTGCTGCCGATCGGAGGCGTGGCGCGCCTGCAGGGGATGCCGGAAAAACCGTCGCAGGAAATCGTGATCGCGCTCGCCGGACCGGCGGTCAATCTCGTGATCGCCATGTTTCTGGCGCTGATGATCGGCGATCAGGTAGTGGACCTGAGCCTGCTGTCTGGTGACGAGAAGGAGATCTCGTTCGCGGTCAGTGTCCTTGCGGTCAACCTGATGCTGGCGATCTTCAATCTGACGCCGGCATTCCCCATGGATGGCGGGCGCGTGCTGCGCGCCGCGCTGGCGCTGCGGTTCGGGCAACTGCGTGCGACCCGCATGGCGGCGCGTGTCGGACGGGGTTTCGCGGTCCTCTTCGCGGTGCTGGGACTGCTCTACAACCCGATGCTGATGCTGATCGCGCTGTTCATCTGGATCGGCGCGGCGATGGAGGCGGCTGATGTCGAGCTGCGCGCCGCGCTCGCCGGCATGCCTTTGCGCAGCGTGCTGGTGACCGACTTCCGGACGCTTGCGCCCGAGAACACGCTGGCTGATGCAGTGTCGCTGACGCTTTCTGGCACGCAGAAGGATATTCCCATCATCGATCGTTCTCAGCGTTTCATCGGGCTGCTGTCGCAGGCGGCGCTTCTGCGCGGACTGAGCGCGCAGGGCGACGCATCCACCGTTGGCGAGTGGATGCGGCGCGATGTGGCCACTGCACGCGCCGACGAGTCGCTCGAGACGATCTGGCAGCGACTGCGCGAAGGCGACGGCCACCTGCTGCCGGTGATCGATAGCGAACGGCTGATCGGCCTGATCGACCTCGACAATCTGCTCGAACTGTCGCGCTTCCGCGCCGCGCTCGAGCGGCACGGTGCGGCCGGGTGAGGCGCCCACCTTGAGATGAAGACCGACCCCGCGCTCGTTCGACACTCGGAGTTGATCGCCGGGCTGATGCAGACCGCCGCGTACTCGCACCCGGTCGACCGCGTCGAGCTGATCGAGACGCACATCTCGTCGGTGCTGCTGGCCGGCGAGTTTGCCTACAAGATCAAGAAACCGGTCAATCTGGGCTTCGTTGACTTCTCAACGCTCGCCCGGCGCCGCCTGTACTGCGAAGAGGAGATCCGGCTGAACCGGCGCACCGCGCCGCAGCTGTACCTCGATGCCGTGCCGATCACGGGCACCGAAGCGCAGCCGCGCATCGGCGGTGATGGCAACGTGATCGAGTATGCGGTGCGGATGCGCCGCTTTGAAGACGAAGCATTGCTCGACCGGCGTGCACGTCGCGGCGAACTCGCGGCCGACGAGATCGATCGGCTGGCGCAGGCGATTGCGGACTTTCATGCAGTGGCTGCCCGCGCGACACGGGAATCCGGCTACGGCACGCCCGACCGTGCGATCGACTGGGCGCGCGAGAACTTCTCGCAGTTGCAGGCGCGGCCGCTGGCGGGAGTCCAGGCGACGCTGGATCAACTGCTCCAGTGGACTGAGCGCGAATTCGAGGGCCGACGCGCGTCGATGGCGCGGCGACTCGAAGGCGGACAGGTGCGCGAATGCCACGGCGATCTGCACCTGGGCAACATCGTGCTGCTCAACGGGTGTCCGACCCTGTTCGATGCGATCGAATTCAATCCGCAGCTGCGCTGGATCGACGTCATCAACGACCTCGCATTCGCGTTCATGGATCTGTTCGACCACGGGCTGGAGCGCTTTGCCTGGCGCCTGCTCGATCGCTATCTGCAGGCCACCGGTGAGTACGCGGGTCTGGAGGTGCTGCGCTTCTATGCGGTGTATCGCGCGCTGGTCCGCGCGAAAGTCGCGCGCATCCGCGCGGACCAGCCCAGCATCAGCGCGGACGAGCACGCGGGAGCGCTCGCCCACTGCGCGCATTACGTGCGACTGGCCGATTCGCTGTCGCAGATCAGACTGCCACGGCCGCTGCTGGTGATCACGTTCGGCCTTTCGGGCGCGGGCAAGACGACGGTAGCAAGCCTGCTGCTGGAGCGGCTCGGGGCGCTGCGCGTGCGCTCCGACGTCGAACGCAAGCGGCTGTTCAGCGTCGCGCGCGGTACGCGGCTGGTAGATGGGGCGCTCACGGCGATGTATGCGCACGATGCCACCCGCCGCACGTATGCACGCCTTTTCGAACTGGCGCGCACCATCACCGCCGCGGGCTACCCGGCGATCATCGATGCGGCGTTTCTGCGCCGTGCCGAGCGCGACGAATTCCGTGCGCTGGCGGGCACGCTTGGCGCGCGCTTCGTGCTGATCGAATGCACGGCGCCGGCCGATGTGCTGCGCGCGCGCATCGCGCGCCGCATGGAGCAGGGGAGCGATGCATCCGATGCGACGGTCGCCGTACTCGAGCGCCAGCTCGCCACGCATGAACCGGTGGCGCCAGACGAGCGCGCCGCGTGCTGGCAGGTGCGCACCGACGTCGATCCGGCGGCGCTTGAAGTACGCTGTGACGAAGTCGCGGCGCAAATCGCCGCGGCGGACTGACGATGCGGATCATCGATGTCTTCAATGGGGATGCGGACGGCATCTGCGCGTTGCATCAGTTGCGCCTCGCACAGCCGGCGGCGTCCGAACTGGTGACGGGACTGAAGCGTGAAATTGAATTGCTCGCGCGCGTCGAGGCCAGCGCCGAATCGGACATCACGGTGCTGGACATTTCACTGGCGCGCAATCGCACGGCGCTCGACCGGCTGCTGCAATGCGGTGCGCGGGTGCGCTGGTTCGATCATCACTTCGCGGGTGATGCCCCGTCTCATCGACAGCTCGAACTGCACATCGATCCGGCGCCCGACGTCTGCACCAGTCTTCTGGTGGATCGCTTTCTCGGCGGCCGGTTTGCGCGCTGGGCCGTGGTCGGCGCGTTCGGCGACAACCTGGTTGCGGTCGCATCGAAGCGCGCCGCCGTGCTTGGGCTGACCCCGGCGCAAGTCGCTCAGTTGCGTGACCTGGGCGAGTCCCTGAACTACAACGGCTACGGCGACACGGTTGCCGATGTCCTGATCCATCCGCGCGAGCTCTACCTTCGGCTGCAGCCGTTTGACGATCCGGCGATTTTCGCCACGACCGACCCGATCGTCGCTGAACTGGTCGGTTGCCGTGCCGACGATCTGGCGCGGGCCTTGGAGATTGCTCCGCAGTTCGCAACGGCAGCCTGTGCGGCATACCTGCTGCCCGATGAGCCCTGGAGCCGTCGCGTGATCGGCACGTTCGCGCATCGGCTCGCAAACGAGAATGCAAATCGGATGCATGCCGTTCTCAGGCGCAATGCGGACGACACCTACACCGTCAGTGTGCGTGCGCCGCTTTCATCGCCGCGCGGCGCCGATACTCTATGCCGGCAGTTCGAAGGAAGCGGGCGCGCCGGCGCCGCTGGAATCGATCGTTTGCCGGCATCACAACTTGATTCCTTTGTGCAGGCGATGCAGCACGCCAGTTCGCACAGCGGACTTGGATGATGTGATTGCGTCAACGCGACGCGATCCCAACTAGGAGTCCTTCGCATCAATCGAGCGGTATGCGTCGATTGAAGCCAACTTTGATCCGCATCACTGCTTTGCTTGCCATCGCGCATCTTCTCGACGAGAAACGCAGCACAATGCAAACAGTAGCGAGGGGTAACGGCGGATTGGCCTTAAGACGCCACCTCGACCCGCCGGATCCTTCGGCGGGGGACTAAGTGAAAATCCTGATTCCAGTCGACGGCAGCCGGTTAAGCAAGGCAGCGGTCGATTTCGTCTTGTCGCGCTCGATGCTGATCGGCACCGCGCCCGAAATCCTGCTGGTCAATGCGCAATGGCCGATATCGACGCAGGCGGAGCGCATCATCGGTCGCGCCGCGACGCGCAGCATTTACCAGGAGCAAGCGGAGAAGATCGCCAAATCGTCCCTTGCGCAACTCAAGCGCGCCGGGGTCAATGCGATTCTCAAAGCGGTGGTCGGCAGCCCGGGCGAAGCGATCGCCCACGAGGCAACCCGGAGCGGCACCGACCTGATCGTCATGGGATCGCACGGCCGTTCCGAGTTCACGCGCATGCTGCTGGGCTCGGTCGCCTACGGCGTGCTCGCCAAGACCCGTGTCCCGGTGCTTCTGTTGCGCGGCAAGGCGGTGCCGACACGTGATTCGCTGCGCGTGGCGGTCGCCGTGGACGGCAGCCGGCTCAGTCTCGAAGCGGTGAAGTACGCGATGCGACACCGTGAGATGTTTGGTGCTCGGCCGACCTTCGCACTGCTGCATGTCGCGTCCAACTTCGTCACGCCGGTGGTGGGCGACATGATGAGCGCGGCAACGCCCGTGTTCACGGCGGAAGAGATTACAAAGATGCAGGACGCGGCGTTCGAGGCCGCGTTTGCACCGGCACGCAAAATGATGCGCCAGGCGCAGGTACCGTTTACTGAAGTGCGACTGGTTGGCGTGGCGGGCGACGAAGTTGCCGCCTACGCGCGGAAGGACGCCGACCTGACGCTGCTGGGTTCGCATGGCTATGGCGCGTTCAAGGCCGCGGTGCTGGGCTCGGTCGCGATGCGCGTGGCCGCCAGCGGGAAAACGCCGCTGCTGATCGTGCGGCCGCGCGGCGCTCGGCATTGAAGGAAAGATGCAGCAAGGGAGTCGAAGATGACAACAAACAGCCAATGGATCGTCGTTGCCAACGGATCGCGTGCGGCGTTCTACAGCCGCAACCTGGATGACGAGGAGTTCGCGCTGAAACTGGAAGGGGAGTTCACGCACCCCGACAGCCGCCGCAAAGGCATCGACCTCGTCACCGATCGGCCGGGCGCCGTCCGCGGCCACGGCAGCGACAGCACGCACTACGTTCAGCGCGTCGGCCCGAAACGCAATGCGCTTGAGCATTTCGGCCTACAGTTGGCGGACGAACTCGACCGATTGCATGGCGCCGGGCGGATCGCACGGCTGACGCTGGTGGCATCGAATCCGATGTTGGGAATCCTGGCTGCGCGTCTACCGCAAGCGGTCCGGGACGCGGTGGACGCGCAGTTCGCACATGACTACACGACGCTGCCCGAACGCGAATTGCGCCAGCGCCTTGCCGAACATCTGAGCGTTGCCCCTTGACGAACATGGAGGACATCATGCTGGGCCTCAAAGGCATCGAGTTGTCGAGCCGCCTTCTGGAAACGGAACCCGATGTGGCGCTGGTGGCGCCGCGGATTGGTCTTCCGGTGATCGGTGCGCGATCGACCCTGGCCGACGTACTGAGACTGCTTGGCCATGACTCGTCCGAGAAGACATCGGCCCTTGAACATCACTTCACCAATCGACGCGTGCATCGCGGGCAGTCGCTGACTGTGTCCGGGCAGCCGTTCGAGAACATGTACCTCGCGCTGTCGGGCAGCTTCAAGAGTACGTTGAATGAGGCCGACGGCACGCAGCAAATCGTCGCATTTCCGATGCGCGGTGACCTGATCGGGCTCGACGCGATTCAGAACACGCGTTATCCGGTCACCGTCACTGCGCTGGAAGAGGCCAACGTCGCAGTGATTCCGCATCGCGAGCTGCTCGAACTGGCGCTGGCATGCCCGGTGCTCGAGCAGGCATTTCTCGAGGCGGTCAGTGCCGAGCTGCTGCGCAACTACCAGGCGATGCGCGCGATGGGTGCGCTCGGCGCCGAAGCGCGGCTGGCGCGTTTTCTGCACGATCTCGGCCAGCGCATGGCGCGCTTCGGCTTCTCTTCGCGCGCGTTCCGGCTGGCAATGACGCGTGCCGATATCGCAAGCTATCTCGGTCTGTCGATCGAGACGGTCAGTCGTGCGTTCACCTCGCTCGCTGCGCGCGGCTATGTCGACGTCAATCGGCGCACGATCTGCATTCTCAATCACGAGCGACTGAGCCATGCGGACGAGTTCGAGCCGCACAGTCTGCAGGTCCAGGTCCATGAGCACACGCAGTCTCGCGGCAGGGGACCGGCGGTGGTCATTCCGGAGGATATGCGGTCGGAGCTAGAACTGGTCAACTGAAGAAGGTCGGGGATCAGTGAACGGGGACGCCGCGGCAACATGTCAGGAAAGCTGCCGTCGAAGGCACAGACGCTGAGGAGCATCGATGACCAACCATGTGCCCGAGGTCGGCGCCCCCGATCCGGAGAAGAAGACATCGCCGATTCTCGATGAAGGCGAGGAGTTCTCGCTGGATCTCGAGCTGGAAAGCGGTGCCTGCTATTACAACGGTGTCGCGTATCCGATCGGTCAGTGGGTGCGCAGCGGATCTGAATTGCTCCACTGCGAGGAGCGCGGCCTGTGGGTGCGCCGCACCGAGGTGATGATCTAGTGGCCTGTAACAGCCAGTTCGCGAGCGCCTTGCACGCCTGGCCGGCCGATTGCTTTGTCGCTCGCCTTGCGCGTATGCGTCGGCTACGCGACGCGGCTCGCTTCGCGCACTCGGCTCGCCCAGGCGCGCCTTTCACTCTCGAATCGACTGTTACAGGCCACTAGGTGTCGACGCCGCGGTCTGCTCACTGCGGCGCGTAGTCGAACGTCCAGCGCCTTCCCAGGAAGGTGATGATGTTCAGGTCTGCGCCGGGCGTGGAGAACGTCCACACCGGCGCCCCGGTCGCCAGCTTGCTGAGCTTCTTCGGCCGCGGGTTGACCGCAAGCACTGGCAGTTCGCGCGCGCGCAGCTCCTGCGCTTCTTCGTGGTGCGTGGGGTCGTCACGGTAGAAGAGCCACTCGCGGACAAACGCGTCCTGCATCCGCTCGAGTTCCGGGCGCAACGCCGGCGGCACCGGCCCGGTTCCGCCGATGGGTGACTCGCCTTCGGTCGACCCGACGAACCAGTTGCCGTGCACATCGTTCTGCGCCGACCGGTAGCAGACCGTGTCGCGCGTCGAGTAGTAAGCCTCGAGCACAAAGAAGAAGCTTGGATAGTCGCCTCCGCGCGCGCCGGTGGACCAGCCGTAGACATCGTCACCCTGCACAAACCAGAACGCCGCGCATAGCAACCCCGCGCCGCGCGGCGCGTACGCGATATGCACATGCGGCTCGATCATGTTGTTGCTCGTTACGCCCCGGTTGCGAGCCGGAAGACCTGCGGAACTAGACCACCTTGTGCTTGCCGACGCTCACTCGTTTCGCCTGCATCCCCTCTGCCGCCATCTCCTCGATGAACTGGACGGCAGTGCCAGGCTCAAGGCGTTCGAATGACTGGTTCACAAGGTTATCGCGGCTGAAGTACAAATCGCGGCCATCCGCGGTCTCGATGAAGCCATAGCCTTCTTCCGCAAACACCCGCGCGACGGTTCCATGCTTTGGAACTTCGTGCGTCTTGGTGTCGCCTCGCTGTTCGCGGGCGACTTCCTCGAGCTGGCGCCGTGCCGAATCGAAGGCGTCGCGCACGGCCACAAAGGCGTCCTCGTGGTGGTCACGCGTCACGACAATCTCGTCGCCGGGAACGCGCAGGTCGATCCTCACATTGAATTCGCGTCCCTGCTGGTGGTGTTTGTGCGCCTCTTCGACCGCCACCCGGCAGCTTGTGATACGCGGATGGAACTGCTCGAGCTTCGCTGCGTGTTTGCGGATGTCCGCTTCAAGTGCTTCTGAGCGATCGAACTCTCGCATCGTGATCTGGAGTGGAACTTGCATCTTTGTCACCTTCCTTCAAAGCAATAGCCTCTGGTCGAAACAGGGACCAAAGTGTCGTTGCCCAATGTAGAGGCCATCCTGCTGCCTGCCCGCTCAGCGTGCCCATTGGACGCGCAACAGGTTTTCCTCCTTGTTGTAGTGGTACTCCAGCTTGCCTCTGTAAGCGGCATGCACTGCCTCGCCAATGTCGCGCGCCAGATGCGTATCGGTGGTCGTGATCAGCGCGCCGTCCTCGACGTCCTCAATGGCCATGATGCGTTCGAGCGGGTGCTCGGCCTTTTCATGTGCTTCGCGGTTGCGGGCCAGATGCAGGACTTCATCGCGGTGCGCGGCGAAGAACGCACCCTTCAGCGTCACATAGCCGGCCGGAAACCGGTCGTGGATGCGATGGCAGGCAGGACACAGTTCCTCATGCACGCCCGCCGCCGCCGTGCCCCAGCCCCAGCGTCCCTCGTGATACACCGCCCCGCATTCCGGGCAGCGTGTGGTCTCGGACAGCTTCCTCTTGGACTTGTAGCTGTCGTGAACAAGCTCGTCACGCAACTCCTCCCGCTGCAGCGGGCGCCAGGCTTCGCGTGTGGTTTTCATCGTCTTCCCCTTCTGTACCGCCTGATAAAAACATAGTCGCGTTCAGACCGCGACAGATGATTCCGGTCAGGGCAGCGCATTGCCGGCGGCTCGCCTGTCTTCGGGCGCGCGGTGGATCACGGCGCCCTCGCATCGACTGTGATTTGCGTCAACTTCGACAACGCGACCCGTACAACGAAGGCCGCGTGCGCCTTTGGGAGGGTGCTTCAGGATTGCTCGGACAGGGCGCGCCGCGGCGGACGCCGCCAGACGAGTTCACCGTTGCGATGAACCTCGCGCACACGATGCAGCGGCACTTCGTGCACTGAGCCGTCCGCTTCGACGGCGGTGAAGGAGAAACGGTTGCCGGGATCGAACTGGATGCGCGCGAACGGCACCTGCACGAGACTGCGTTTGACGCGGTCGTAATAACCGATGATGAAATCAGCATGGCCAAAGTCCGGATCCCAGCGGATTCGATCCAGCAGCGAATGAATCGGGATCACGCGCGGCCTCTTACCCGTCTTCGGTCCGGCACATCATCCGTGATCGGTACGGTATTCATCCGCGTCGCGCTCATGAAGTTGCGCGATGCTCTGAACCACCCGCGCCACCTCGTTGTCCGGCAATGGCGGCTGACAGCGGACCCGGTTCCAGGCGAGCAGCAGTTCGAGCGCGACTTCCGGATCGACGCCATGCCAAAGGAGATGCCCGGCGAGCGAGGCGAGGGTCGCGTTGCGCTCGCCTTCGACGACCCCTTCGCGGACGAGACGGCGCCAGTGCATCAGGCCGTGTCCGGCGCGTGTCGCGGCGCGCGTCGGGTCGAGGAACCACGCCGGCAGAGGTGCAATCGCCAACTGATCCGGTGCGCAAGCCGCCGCCCACGCATAACGCCGGCCGCTGGGGTGCACTGAAGGCGGCGCCACCACGCAGCCACCGTCGGCGCGCAGGTCGATGCCGGGATGGACGGCGACGCGGTTGTGCACCGTGCCACCTGGATGCACGAAGTACAGATGTCGACCGCCGCCGCCGGTGATCGCCTCCACGGTACGCGGCAGCGGGCCATGAGCGCGCTCCAGCTGGGTGAGGCTTTCCAGACCGCCGTGCTGCGCATCGACGTCCGCGACCACGAGCTGCGAGATGCGCCCCGTCACGATCCCCACGTTCGCATCAGGCCAGCGCTGGAACCAGTCGTTGATCTCGCTTGCGCTGGCGATGCGGATCTGGAAGTCGAGCCACGCGACCAGCGGGCGCTTGCCGCGCGGCTCGATCGGAATCACCGACCAGCCACGTGCCGCATAGGTGTTTGCCGCCGCCTGGGTATCGCCGGCCGAGTTTGATTTTCGAGCTGCCACAGCGCGTCAGTGGCTGAACAGCATCAACCGGTGAAACGCAACCGAAAACAACTCGTATCCGGCTCTGGTGTTCTTCCAATCCATTTCCATTCCCAGGATTCAGATCTGAATGCGGCTGAGGCCAGGCAGGTGACGCGCGATCAAAGACAATCGGTCGTCTCCTGTTGGCAAGATTGTGCGCGCGGCCGCGGCCTGTGTATCCGGATCGACTACGCGCAGAGTCGATCTGGCCATCCGCGCGCCGGCCGATAACGCCATGAACAAGGGCAAACAAATACTGACGCGGGGACGTAGTGAGCTCGAACGCGGGGCAAAACTTCTGCTCGACAAAGTGACGCTGGCCGATCAAGATCCGGAAGCGGCGATCGGCGAACCCCATGGCTTTGGTGATTGCGAACAATCGGAGCCGCTGGGAACTGAGGCCGCACCCCCGTTGATTCGTGATGCGCGCTGAAACGGCGTTTTGGCCCGTTTCGATCTGCCGCCGACGGGAGCGGCCAGCAGCTTGATCGGCGTCAAGCACCGAACGCCGTACCGATCTAGCTTTTCTTCATTGGAACACCGCGGGAACGTTTATGAAAACAATATTGTTCTCTGGCGTATTCGATTTGCCATGGTGGGGCGTTGCTGCGATCGCACTGGTCCTGACGCACATCACCATCGCCTCTGTCACCATCTTCCTGCATCGCCACCAGGCGCACCACGCGCTCGCTTTGCACCCCGTCGCGAGCCACTTCTTCCGCTTCTGGTTGTGGCTCACCACCGGGATGGTGACCAAGGAGTGGGCTGCGATCCATCGCAAGCACCACGCCAAGTGCGATACCCCCGAGGATCCGCACAGCCCGCAGGTGCTGGGCATCAGCCGTGTTCTGTGGGGAGGCGTCTTCTTGTACGTCAAGGAAGCCCACCGGCCGGAGACCATCGAGCGCTATGGTCACGGCACGCCGGATGACTGGCTGGAACACAATCTTTACTCGCGTTTCCAGTCGCTCGGCCTGATCCTGATGGGCGTTGTCGATGTTCTCCTGTTCGGACTCGTGCCGGGCCTCCTCGTCGTGCTTACCCAGATCGTGTGGATTCCCTTCTGGGCGGCCGGCGTGATCAACGGCATTGGCCATTACTGGGGCTATCGCCATTGGTCGACGCCGGACGCAAGCACCAACATCTTCCCGATCGGCATCCTCATCGGCGGCGAGGAACTGCACAACAACCATCATGCTTACCCGACGTCGGCCAAGCTCTCTTGCAAGTGGTACGAACTGGACATCGGCTGGCTGTATATCCGCCTGCTTGCGGTGCTGCGGCTCGCGCAGGTCAAGCATGTGATGCCGACCCCGCACCTCGCCGCGCCCAAGCCCGCGGTCGATCTGCAAACACTGCAGGCGGTCATCGCCTGCCGCTACGACGTGCTGGCGAAGTACGCCAAGTCGCTCAAGCACATCTATGCCGAAGAGATCGCCAAACTGCGGCACGTTGCGCCTCAGGATGCGCGCGCATTGGAGAGCTTGAAGCCCACGCTGCTGGTGCGCGACGAGAAGATGCTGCGCGATGTCGAACGCGCCAAGCTCTCGTTGACTCTGCCGAAGTCCGGCACGCTGCAGACGATGTATGCGATGCGGCACGAGCTCGCTGCAGTGTGGGGGCGCTCGACCGCCACCCGCGAGCAACTGGTCAAGCAGCTGCAGGACTGGTGCCAGCGCGCCGAGGCCAGCGGCATCCGGTCGCTGGCGGAGTTTTCGCAGCAGCTGCGCCGTTACGCGTAAGCGACATCCTGGCGATCCAGTGAGGTTGAGGTTGCGGCCGTCGGCCAAGTGCGTACCGGTTCTGCAGCGGCTTGTCGCTGGATTGACTCCGCCGTCGGTACCGACTCAAGACTGACCGCGTTGGGGTCGGTTGGCGCAACACGTCACAGGCCTGAGGCTTGGGAAATCCCCGGGCCAAACATCTCCCGCACCAATCCCTTCGCCTCGACACGAGCGAAATCGAGAAAAGCACGCGCGACAGTGGTGAGCCGCTTCCCGCCCGGATAGGCGAGGTACCAGTGGTTCTCCAGCGGGAACCCCCGGACGTCGAGGCACACATACCGCGATGACTCCGGATCGAGCCCAAACGTGTAGCGCGACAGGATCGCGACGCCCATCCCTGCGAGGATCGCCTCCTTGATCGCCTCGTTGGTGCCCAGTTCCATTCGAATTCTGGGCACCAGCCCATGCCCAGCGAATAGCTGCATCGCGATTCGCCGGGTGCCGGATCCGTCTTCGCGAATGAGGAACGGCTCCTCCGCCATCCGTGCAAACGGGATGTTGTCTTCGTGCGCCAGCGGATGATCGTCACGCGCAAGCACCACCAAGGGGTTCGGCAGCAGTTCCTGCACGACCACGTCCTCCAGTTCAGGAGCGTCCGCGAAGATGTAAAGGTCATCCTCGTTGCCGAGCAACCTTTGAACCAGGTTCTGCCGATTGTGCACGTGGACCGAGGTCTCGACTCCAGGATGGCGATCGAGGAACGCTGCCAGCAACCGCGGTGCGAACGACATGCCCGTCGTGCTGACCGCGAGGCGAAGCGAACCGGATTCCAGCGAACGCATGTCTGCCAGCGACTCCTCCACCGACATGAGTGCGCGGAAGACTTCCTGGCAGCCCTCGTAGACGCGCCGGCCCGCATCCGTGAGGTAGATGCGCTTACCAACCTGTTCGAACAGCGGAATGCCGACCGTTTCTGATAGCTTCTTGATCTGCACCGAGGCGGCCGGCTGCGACATGTTCAGCTCCTGCGCCGCCAGCGTGAAGCTGCCGAGGCGCGCGCTTGCCTCGAATAGGCGAAGCTGTGGGAGTGTCCCGTGCCGAAGGTAGCGATGGATGTTCCGTGCTGACATGGCGGACTCCTCTGTCCTGGCGTTGCCATGCCGCTATGCCCCAAATGCAGAGCGGCCTTCACCTCGGGGATGAAGGCCGCCGCCGGGACGTACCTTCACCCTTTGGGCAAAGGTCTCGCTTGCATATTTTGGATGCCGACACAGCCGGGGCCTGAGCCCGTATTGACGACCATGTCGCGGTGGCCGAACCGGCCACCGAAGCTACTCCCCTTTGGAGGGCACCCCGACTACACCGCCGGGGTCCGATTGACTTCTAGCACGGCCCGGGTCTTATCTCAAGTGGATCGCGCAACGATCGTGCGGACTGCCGCCCAGAATCCATCCAATGCCGTTATGCATTCCATTACGAATCGTTGCGGACGCTTCGATTCCGTTATGGATGGCTTTGCAAACTTCAAATGTCCTGCGGTCACGCAGCCATCCATACTTGGCTTGTCGACACACGGCCTCGCCCGCGGTGCGAGCGGCGGCCGGTGGAATTGGAAAGCCAGGGGGATCCGACATGCAGGACAGACAAGCCCACGCAAAACCGGTTGAGGAACTCGTCAGCGGCTTTCAGACCGATCTGTATAGAGGTCTGACACGGCAAGAGGCGGAGGACCGCCTCCGGAGATTCGGCGCGAACGAACTGGTCAAGGAGGAACGCGCGTCGCCGATCAGGCTCTTCCTGGCCCAGTTCAAGAACACGCTGATCCTGATCCTGATTGCGGCAACGGTGCTCTCCGCGGCGCTGGGTGAGATCGTCGACGCGGTCATCATTGCCGTGATCGTGCTGTTCTGCGCCGTGCTCAGCTTTATTCAGGAGTACCGCGCCGATCGGGCCCTGAATGCGCTCAAGAAGATGCTGGCGTCCACGATCACGGTTTTGCGAGACAGCATCGAGGCGCGCGTTCCCTCCCGGGAACTCGTGCCCGGAGATATCCTGCTTCTGGAGGCGGGCGACCGCATTCCGGCCGACGCCCGCCTGGCGGAAATCCATGCTCTGAAATGCGATGAAGCCCCGCTTACCGGTGAGTCCTTCCCCGTCGAAAAATCCCTGACGCTGCTCGCTGCCGATACCGCGGTCGGTGATCGCCGCAACGTCGTGTTCGCCGGGACGACGGTGACCTACGGTCGTGCGAGGGCGATCGTCACGGGCACCGGGATGAATACGGAATTCGGCAAGATTGCCGAACAGGTCGCGACCGTGAGCGTAGAGACGTCTCCGCTGGAGAAGCGAACCGAGGAAATAGGCCGCTGGCTCGGGCTGATCGCGGTCGCTGTATGCGGCGTTGCGATCGTGGTCAGTATCGCGCGCGCGTGGATGGGAGACCAGCTCAACGTCGGGCTCGTTCTGACCATCACCATGTTCGCCATCGCACTGGCGGTAGCGGCGGTTCCTGAGGCGCTGGCTGCCATCGTTACCGGCGCCCTCGCAGTTGGAATGCACGAGATGGCGAAGCGCAACGCGCTCGTGCGACGCATGCCCGCCGTGGAAACGCTCGGATGCACGACGGTGATTTGCTCCGACAAGACGGGCACGCTGACCAAAGGCGAGATGACGGCGCGGCGAGTGTGGGTGGATGGCCGCACCATCGAGGTCGGGGGCGCGGGATATGCCCCCACTGGCAGTTTCGAATCTCCGCTTGCCCCGACCGACAACGCGTCGCGCCTCCTGCTGACGGGGGGCTTGTTGTGCAGCGATGCCGTGCTGAGCGAGGACGCGGGGCGCTGGTTGGTCAAGGGCGACCCCACGGAAGGCGCGCTGGTTGTCTTGGCTGCCAAGGCGGGCCTGCAGCAGCGCGAGGCGCGTCTGGAAGCGCCGAGGATCGCGGAAATCCCGTTCAGCTCGGAACGCAAGCGAATGACCACGGTGCACCAAATGCCCGACGGGCGCCACATCGCGTTCGTGAAAGGGGCTCCCGAAGTCTTACTCGAGCGATGCGCGCAGGTGCAGGGCCACGACCGTGCAGGGCCGCTGGTCGACGCGATCCGAGCCCAGATACTCGCCGCGAGCGAAAGGATGGCGAAGGACGCGTTGCGCGTGCTTGCCCTCGCGTACAAGGAGGTTCGCGCGGACGGACCCCATGACGAGGAGACGGCGGAACGCGAACTGACGTTCCTCGGGCTGGTCGGCATGATGGATCCGCCCCGTGACGAGGCGAAAGAGGCCGTGAAGACCTGCCGCCAGGTGAATATCCGTCCAGTCATGATCACGGGCGACCACATGCTCACCGCCATGGCCGTGGCCGCGGAAGTCGGCATCTATCGCGAGGGCGACATGGTGCTCACGGGTGATGAACTGGGCCGCATGAGCGACGAGAGTTTCGCGCAAATCGTCGACCAGGTGACGGTCTACGCGCGCGTGTCACCCATGGACAAGCTCAAGATCGTGAAGGCGTGGAAAAGCCGCGGAGAGATCGTCGCGATGACGGGCGACGGCGTCAACGACGCGCCGGCGCTGAAGCACGCCGACATCGGCATCGCCATGGGAATCAGCGGAACCGATGTCGCGAAGGAAGCCGCTGACATGGTTCTCGCGGACGACAATTTCGCCACGATCGTGCGGGCGATCGAGCGCGGCCGCTGGATCTACGACAACATCAAGAAGTACCTCACCTACCTGCTGCGCGCCAATATCACGGAAGTGGTCGTGCTGGGCGGGGTCGTGATCGCCGTCGGGCCCGAACTGCTGCCGCTGCTGCCTGCCGCGATCCTCTATATCAACCTCGCCACCGACGGTCTGCCGGCCCTCGCCCTGGGGCTTTCGCCGCCCGACCGCGACATCATGCAGCGGCCGCCGCGCGACCCGGCCGAGAGCATCTTCTCCCGCGACGTGCGAACTCTGGTACTGCTGGGCGTGCTCATCGAATGCCCGATCTTCCTGTGGATCTACTTCGACAACTACGCCGACATCGAAGTCGCAAGGACGAAGATCTTCCTGCTCTTCATTTTCGTCGAACTGATCATCGCCATGAGTTTCCGGTCACTGCGGTTCAGCGTGTTAAAGGCGCCCCCTCACAAATGGCTGTTGATCGCGATCGCGTGGGAACTCGCCCTGTTCGGCGTGCTGATCCAGATCCCGGCAGTACGCGAGACGTTTGGAATCAAGATGCCTACCTGGGTCGACCTCGCCATGACGCTGGCCGTCAGCGCGTTCGTAGTGGCTGCAATCGAAGCGACCAAGGCAGTTCTGAGAGCGACCACGGGCGGCTCGGCCACCAGGCGCCAACGGTTTGTCGATACGGAACGGCCCGACGCTTATCTCCCGGAACGATCGCCCATGTCGAATGAAGGAATGCGAGGCCCCGGGGTTGGTGCACAGCCGGCTGGCATTGCGCGCCAAGGTGCGAGTCCCGCATCGGTCTCCCAACAAATCGCAGAAGGAAATGCCATGCTGAAAATCCTGGTTCCCGTTGGAGGCACTCGCAACGACCGGTTTGCCGTGCAGGAAGTCATCAAGCGGTTTATGAACAACACGGGGATGGAAGTGCATCTGCTCAACGTCCAGATGCCGTTCTCCTCGGACATCGCGCGTTTCTCGAGCCGCAAGAACCGCCTCGACTACCACCGCGAGCAGGCGGAGAAGGCGCTCGCCCCGGCCCGGGAGATGCTGGACAAACACTCCATTCCCTATGCGGTGCACATGGAGGTGGGCGACCGCGCGAAAGCGATCACGGACGCGGCCAGGCGCCTGCGCTGCGACGAGATCGTGATGGCGACCGCGCGCAAGAACTCGCTTACGCGGTGGATCGAGAGTTCGGTCACCGACCGGGTGATCGAGCTCACGTCGGTGCCCGTCGAGATCATCGCGGGCGACTCGATGTCGAAGCTCGAACGCTACGGCATCCCGGCCGCCCTCGTTGCCTTGGCGGCGATCGTGCTGGAAATCGCGGATTGAATCTCGACAATGAAGAGTCGGCGCGAGGGCCGCGCGCCCGGCGCGGCTCCGGTCGGTGCAATCTGACCAACTGGCACAAGGGGCAATCCCCGACACGCCAGCTAGCGGGAAGCCGTTATGGATTCGCGCTTTGCTGGTTGCCACCAAGCGCACCACGCGCTCGCTTTGCAGCCGCTCGCTGGCGGAGTTCTCGCAGAAGTTGTGCCGTTACGCGTGATTGACATCGCGGCAGTCGCGGGCGCCACTGCGCAGGCAGCCTGAACGTCTCACGCGGGGCGTGCGAAAAGGGGACGGCCTCAGGTCGACCTTTTCCGCCCGGTCGAGTGATGGAGAATCGGACAGTGGCGGGTTTCGCCCTGCGGCCGAGACTGTGCAAAAAACTCTTCTCGAGCACTTTTTGGGGTCCCTTGACCTCTCCCAAGGTGGCGATCGTTGAAAATACAGAGCGATCTGCGAGGTCGACTTCGTGCTGGCGCGCGGAGTTCGTGTGTTTTTGCGCAGTCTCGGCCGAGCCCGGACGCGAGCTGAAGGTGACGAACTGACCTCGAAGCTGACCTTCGCGGCGACCGAATCGGGTGCAGCCCAGTCATCGGGCCCGGGCGAAGCGGACGGGCCCCCTCTTGTTTGTGTGCAGGTTCCCGCAACGTTGACGGTTCGCCTGGATCCTTGAGAATCGATGCAATGGCCCGCGTGCGGATCACGAGCATCTCCGAAGTGGCAGCGCCAAAGCCTGAGGGCTCGACAGGCCCGCAGGCGCACTGGGCTGGTGGAGATCCTGCGCCTCGCCAGCGTTCCCGCGCCGCGCTGAAATCCCCATCTGACCTGGCGCCGAAGCAACTTCCGCGAACCACGGGACGCTGGCAGCGGCTGATCCAACGCACAGGCCATGAACACACCCCCTTGGCGATTGCGCTGCTGCTCTCCCTGCTGATGCACGCGCTGCTGCTGAGCCTGGCGTTCGGTGGCGATGAACTTGGGCTTCCGGGCCTCGCCTTCCCCTGGCGAGATCGACGGATCGAGGTGCCCGATCTGCGCATCGTGCTCGTCCCGGTGCACGCCACACCCGTGGAGCCAGCCGTCAAGTCGGTCGCGGAGCCGTCACTGCGAGCATCGATCGAGCCTCCTGCTGCCGGTAGGGCGGCCTCGACGCCAATCGTGTCGCCTGCGCTGCGCCCGCGAGGCAGCGCAGTGGCGAACGCGCCCGCGGCCAAGCCGAGTGCGCAGGCCGATGCGACGCGAAATGCAGTGGCCGGTGCGGCCCCTGCGAAAGCGCCCATGCGCGCCAAAGGGCCCGATCGGGCGGAGCCTCTGCAGACCCCGGCGCCGACCGTTATCGATGCGGAGCCGTCCGACGGGCCCTCGTCGGTCGTGCGTGCCGCTCCCTTCTCGTCGACGCCTGTCATCGCGGTCGCGCCAAACGCTTCGAGCCCGGAGACGGTGACCTTGGCGTCTCGAGATCCCGGCGATGGAGCGCAGGAGGCGCAGCGACAGGAGGCCGCTCGTCAGGAAGCGACTCGTGTCGAGGCTGCGCGGCTGGAGGCCGAAGGCCAGGAAGTCGCGCGACAGGCGGCGGCGCAGCTGGAGGCGCAGCAGCAGGAAGCTGCTCGTCAGGAAGCGGCGCGTATCGAGGCCGCACAACGGGAGGCCGAAGGCCAGGAAGTCGCGCGACAGGCGGCGGCGCAACTGGAGGCGCAGCGGCAGGAAGCTGCTCGTCAGGAAGCGGCGCGTGTCGAGGCCGCACAGCGGGAGG
>Ga0209464_10000241_pt1 | contig 18528 bp, 13 predicted proteins | sample DOMMetBare1Fresh_2_FD_187473 | JGI IMG/M metagenome (GOLD analysis project Ga0209464, IMG submission 187473) | Wetland sediment microbial communities from St. Louis River estuary, USA, under dissolved organic matter induced mercury methylation -... | ecosystem: Environmental > Aquatic >...
GCACTTTAGCATAGAGCCTATTACAGCCGGAGTTTACATGAATAAGATATTTGGGCAGTATTTTTGGCAAAAATGGCCGGATAGATATCCCAAAAACTACTATTTCTGGGCTCTGAATACTAGGTTTAATGTTTTTGTAGGGCAGACCTACACCGTAAAGTTTAAGAAGTACCTTTTAGGCGATTCGCTTACGTTATTTTACGAATTTAACACCAACGATTTGTACATAATCAGCGCCATCAACAACCGCTATTTAGGGTTGTTGGATATCATTAACCTTTCGTTTGGAGCGAAGTTTACCTTTCTGTAGGATGGCTGGAGAAGAGGCATTCGAGCCCGTAAATCTAACAACTATTATAGATTGTTAATTGATGGTTGAAGTCCTAATCTTTTCGATAACTTACTACTTTTAAAACACACTGGTATGATTAGAATAAACGTACAGCTTACCGTAAAAGAGGAGAATCGCTCTTTATTGCTAGAGCATTTAGAGACGCTAGCCGTAAACTCGCAGCTCGAAAAAGGTTGCTATGCTTACGACATTTACGAGTGTACAAATGCCGATGAGAAGCTGCTAATCTTTGAAACGTGGGAGAGCGAAGCCGCCCTTAAAGCCCATCAGCAGACAGCACATTTTAAAAGTATAAGTCCGAAGCTGAGAGAACTTGCCGAGCTAAAGGTGGAGACGTTTACCTACTAAACCACAGCTAAAAAGCAACCATTTTATAGCCGCCAACTTAGGCGGCTTTTTTATTGATTAGGTAAAGAGAAGTTTGAAAGGTGTGTGATTTAGTGTTAAAGCGCAAACACAATAGGAGGATTTGCTGTTTAGAGAACAAATAAACGAGCAGTATGAAACTAAGAGGAGAACTTTTTACTCGGATAGACATAAAGGTAACGGAGTGGATGTCGCGGAATGGACTTCCAATACTTAGGATAAGCGTAGGGCTTATTTTTGTATGGTTTGGCGGACTCAAGTTTGCCGAAGGAATGAGCCCAGCTCAAGATCTAGCCATCAGAACAATACAGCAGCTATCCTTTAACCTCGTACCAGAAAAGACAATTATAATAGGATTGGCAATTTGGGAAGTTGCCATTGGTATTGGTTTGATATTTAAACTTTTTCTTAGAGAAACGCTTCTGCTGCTTTTCCTACAAATGCTAGGAACGTTTACCCCTGTTTTTCTTTTTCCAAGTGAAGTGTTTGTCCAGTTTCCACTAGCGCTAACGCTCGAAGGGCAGTACATCTTCAAGAACTTGGTAATAGTAGGAGCTGCTATTGTACTTGGAGCAACAGTTAGAGGTGGTAGGCTTACCGTAACCTAGCTATTATGAGTAGAATTGAAGGAAAGGCGTTGGTTGTTTTTGATGGCGATTGCCCCTTTTGTGCTCGATGGGTACAGCTTTTAATAAGGTATGATAGGCATGATAGGCTTACTTTTATTCGGCGTAAGGATATTAGCCTTTTGGCAGGTAGCTTGGCTTTTGATGCACATAAGGAGCTGCCGTATGATACGATAAGTGTGATATTTCGAGATGCTGTTTTTACGAAATCAGCAGCCGTATTGTTGGTGCTAGAGCTAGTAGGAATGCCAAGACTTTTTTTGCATGCGGCGAAGCTTGTTCCCCAAAAAATAAGAGATTACGGATACGATTTTATAGCTAGGCATCGGTATAAGCTAGCACAAAGAACAACGTGTCGGAAATATTCTGAAGAAGAGATGCGAAAGCTAATTCAGTAAGCCAATGCTTAAAAGGGGTATTTCGTACCATAACATACGTATGTCAACCAGCTTATTGCGCGGAAATAGTAAAACGAAGCTGTCCAAAAAAGTACTATGTTGCACGGTTTGCGTATCGAGATAAGTATAGCTCAACCTTACTTAAGAAGTTGCAAATCATCGTGCTACTTTTTTAGACAGCCCTCGTTTTATACTTAAGCATTACTGCCTTTTCTTCAGCTCCTTATCAACGTAAACAAGACCACCGCCATCGCCAACTCTGCGCAGCTTGTCGATTATGCCCTGAGCAACCTTTTCCTCCTCAACTTGCTCGTCGATAAACCAACGGAGGAAGTTTTGCGTAGCATAGTCCTTTTCCTGGATCGCCAAGTCCATAAGGTTGTTAATCATCTCGGTAACCTTTTGCTCGTGAGTAAGCACATCCTCGAACGCATTAAGCGGAGTAGGCCACGTTTGTGGAACATCCTTTATAGCATGAAGGCGTACTGTACCGCCCCTGTCGTTGATATAGTCTAGGAACTTTAGCGCATGCTCCGACTCCTCCTTGTACTGTAGCCTAAACCAATGCGAAAAACCTTCGAAACCCTTGTTTTCGAAGTCGGCAGCCATAGAAAGGTAGAGGTAAGAAGACCAAAATTCGGCATTAATTTGATTGTTCAATGCATCAAGCACTCTACTGTTTATCATAGTCGTAATTTTTAGATTCAATTACACCGAATTTAGTCAAATGTTTGCCAAAAATCAAAGTTAAGGACGATATAAAAAAAGAAAAGAGGCGGTTCGCACAGCCTCTTTCCCAATTAACTAACTAAACTGCTACAACTTAACTATTTTTCACATCGAACCATATATTCTTGTGATTATGTAAGGCCAGCTTAAAGATCTTCGAGAACAACAAATTGAAAAGATGCTGCCTCCTCAATATTTACCAGTCCGTAAATCCATTGCGGTTCAATTTGAGGAAGAAACCGAGAAATATCGGCATGTAAGTTTTCGATATATCCCATTGGGTTAAGCTGCGATACTTTATCGGTAAGCTTATCGTCGAGGCCAATCCCTAAAATTCTGTTGCTCATCTTCAATATCCTGTTAAATGTGTGCTCTAAACAATTTTAAACTTCATTTCTGAAGCATAACAGCCTCAAAATTATCGTCAAAAACGAATCGACCAAAAGAAAAGTGTTAAATCAAACATTTGCTAATCAATTTGTTGTAAAAGGAAGATTGCGCTGTTGATATTGCACAAAAACGGCGTTTTATGGTTATAAATTTCACACAAGAAGATAGGTTGCGTCTTTTATTTTACTGATATACAGCTGTATAATGTGTAAGATGAAGTTTCTAAAAGTAGTGGTGGCAAAAAAGGGATTGCTGATTATCAGAAGAATAGTAACCAATAAGAAGCCGACATAATTTGGCCGATATAATAGCTAAATTAGTAGCACAAATTCCAAACGGCGAATATGCGAATACTCCATACATCAGATTGGCATTTAGGAAAGCGGCTCGACGATTTTTCGCGCCTAGACGAACAACGTCAGGTTTTAGAAGAAATAGCAATTATAGCAGATGAACAGCAAGTAGATGCGGTTGTTGTAGCGGGCGACCTGTTTGATACCTACAACCCACCCATTGAAGCAATAGAGCTATTTTACAAAGCACTAAAAAAGCTAACACGAGGAGGAACTCGACCAATAGTTGCTATAGCAGGAAACCATGATTCGCCCGACAGGATTGAGTCGCCCGACCCATTAGCCCGAGAATGCGGGATAATTTTTGCAGGCTACCCCAATACCAAGGTTGCCCCATTTGAGCTAGAAGGAGGGTTTAAAGTAACCCAAACGGAAGAGGGATTTGTTGAGCTAAAGCTGGAATCGAGCGAGCATCTGCTACGAATCATACATACAGCTTATGCAAATGAGTTTAGGATGAAAGCCTACTTTGGAAGCGAAGACACAGAAGAAGAGCTTCGAGATGTACTAGCAAAAAGGTGGAGCAAACAAGTAAAAGAGCTATGTGCCACTAGTAGCTGCAACATGCTAGTTAGTCACCTATTCTTTATTAAAGAAGGAGTAGAAGTAGAAGAAGAAGCCGACGACGAAAAGCCCATTGTGCATGTAGGCGGAGCTCAGGCCATCTATACAAAAAACATACCCGAAGGAGTACAGTATGTAGCCTTAGGTCACCTCCATCGAATGCACGAAGTAGATAGCACCCCATGTCCAATTGTTTACTCGGGAAGTCCGTTAGCCTACTCATTTGCAGAGTCGAACCAACAAAAGTACGTAGTTGTAGTAGAATTAGAGCCCGGTAAACCAGCAGCATATAGCGCCATACCCCTAACCAAGGGACGGAAGCTGCTAAGACACCGAGCCGAAGGAGTAGCACAAGCCGCAGAGTGGCTTAGAGCAAATACAGATTCGCTTGTGGAAGTAACCATAGTATCGGAAACCTACCTAACAGCACAAGAAAGACGAATGCTAAACGAAGTACATCCAGCAATTGTAGCAGTAATACCCGAAGTGAAAAGTGCCGCATTGGCATTAGAAGAGCGAGCAACAGCTGACTTAACACGCAGCACAGATGAGATTTTTAAACAATACTTTACTAAAGAAAAAGGGCAGGAGCCAAGCGAATCGCTAATGGCCCTCTTTAAAGAAGTGCTTGCAGAGGAGGGAGACCAATGATACCAGTTAAGCTAATAGTAGAAGGGTTATACTCCTATCAAAAAAGGCAAGAGATAGATTTTAATAAGCTTACCTCGGCCCATATATTTGGGATATTTGGACAGGTAGGAAGTGGAAAATCTACCATACTAGAAGCCATTACCTTTGCTATATATGGCGAAACCGAAAGGTTAAACAGCAAAGATGGCAGAGGTTACAATATGATGAACCTAAAATCGGACAGCCTACTAGTAGAGTTTGAGCTAATAGCAGGAACCGATAGCAAGCGATACCTAGCCAAAGCCACAGCTCGGAGAAACTCTAAAAGGTACGAAGACGTACGAACAATAGAACGAAAAGCCTATGTAGAAGAGCATGGAAGCTGGCAGCCCATAGAGCTAGAAGAGCTAGAGCGAGCTGTAGGACTTAGCTACTCTAACTTCAAGAGAACCATAATTATACCACAAGGAAAATTCCAGGAGTTTCTACAGCTAGAAAAGAAGGAGCGAACCAACATGATGAAGGAGCTCTTTAGCTTAGAGAAGTATGACCTTTACGGCAAAGTAGCTTCATTAGATAAAAGGAATAACGAAAAGAAGCAGTTCCTAGAAGGGCAGCTAGCAAGCATAGGATCGGTTAGCGAAGAGCAGCTAGAAGAGCTTAAAAAGAAGGCAGAAGAGCTTGCTGTGATGCTTCAAGGAGCAGCGCAGCAAATAGCAGTAAAGCGATTAGAGATCGAAGCCTTTAAGATTGTAAAAGAGCTTGCAACGAAGCAGGAGCAGCTAAAGCAAGAGCAAGAACAGCTAGTCGCTAAAGAATCGGGTATAGAACAACGGAGTAAAGCATTAAAAGACTACGAATACTGCCTTATAACCTTTAAGGGGTTGCTAGAGCAGGCCAAGCAGCTAGAATTGGCAATCGGACAGCTAAGTAACGAAATAGAAACAGGTAAAGCTGCTCATAAACAGAATGGATTACAGCTAGCAGAAAAGCAGCAAAAGGTAGAAGCGTTAAAGCAAAGGTATGAAGCGAGAGAGCAAGAGCTTGCGTTGGCAGATGAGCTAGAAAGGCTATCGAAAGTAAGAGAGTTGGAAATAGCAGCCCAAGATTTAGCACAACGAGCAGCAAAAGGGAAAGCGTTAATTGCAGAGCTAGAGCTTACGGCAAGTCAAAAAAAGGAGGGGCTTGAAAAGCTTCAAAAAGAAGTTAAGCAAGAAAAAGAAGGTTTAGCCGATCTTTCGCTACTTTACAAGGTAAAGGACTGGTTTACAGTGTATGGTAATATTATTCAGAAAAAAGAGCAGCTGCGTAAAGATAAAGAAGTAGTTGATGTTCAGCGTTTAGAACTACGTAAGAATCTTGAGCAACTACTAGAAAATGAGCAGATTAGCAATCGTAAGCATGAAGAGCTAGCAATTGAAGAAGTACAGCAGTATGTACACAGCAAGCAGGAGCAGATCTTAGCATCAACAAAAGAGAGTGAAGAAGCATTGCACCAGCTAAAAGTACAAGAGCAGCTAGGAGCATACGCAAGCACACTGGTAGATGGAGAACCTTGTCCCCTTTGCGGATCGGTACACCACCCGCTGCCACTACAGAACCATAATATAGCTGTAAAGATTGAAGAGGCAAAACAAAAGAAACAGCACCTAGAAGATGAGATAAAACGCTACAACAGTTTAGAAAGACAGCTAATAGCCCTAAAAGAGCGATTTGAAGCAAGCGACAGCCGAATAGCAGAGCTAACCAAGCAGCACAACGAAGTAGAGGTTCAGCAAGATGCCCATTCTCGGACCTTCGAATGGCCAAGCTATGCCACGGAGGAAGAGCTTAAAAAAGCATTTGCACAAGCAGAAGAGGCGCAGAAAAGAATTAAAGAGCAAGAAAAAAGTATTGAACTTGCAGCAGAAGAGGTTAAAGTAATGGAGCAGAACCTCGAGAAGTATAGAAAGCTAGCAGAAGAGCTGCTGCTTGAAAAAGCGGCCAAAGAAGGAGAAGTGAGAAGCTTACGAGAGAGCTTGCAAAGGTTAGCAGAAAAAGAGTACGAAAGCTCTACGAGCGAAGAGCTAAAGCAGCTTGCAAAAGAAAAACGCAATGTAGCAGAAGAGATTGTAAAAGCATACGAACGGCTAGTCGCAGAGCTGCAGGAGCTAAAGCAGCAAGAAGGAGAGCTAGTTGGTAGGATATCGGCCAATGAGGCCACTCTTTTAAAGCATACAGAGCAGCGAAGCGGAGTAAACAAAAAAGTTGAAGAAAAGCTTGCAGAATCAGGCCAGAGAAGTCTTTTGGAAGTAAAAAACGTACTAGCCCAAAGCATCAATGTAGAGCAGGAGCGAACCGCTATTCAAGAATACTACCAGCAAAGGCAGTCAATTGCCGATCAACTAATGCAGAATAGCCGAGACCTAGCAGGACGAACGTATGAAGCAGACGCTCACCATAAAGTAGAACAGGAACTTATGCAGCTAGCAGAGCAAGAAGCGGCTGCCCAAAAAGAGCTAGGAAGCACAGAAAACGAAGCAGCAACCAAACAAGCTTTGCTGCAACAGCAGCTCACAATCCAAAAAGAACTAGAGGACGTTGTGAATCGAGCCTCAGAGCTGGCGCTCCTAAAAAATATGATGCAGGGGAATAGATTTATCGACTATGTTAGCACAACCTATCTTGAGAATCTATGCAGAGCCGCCAATACCCGATTCTATAAGATGACACGCCAGCGGTTGAGCTTAGAGCTAACACCCGAAAACAGCTTTCAGGTGCGCGACTTTATGAATGGAGGTAAAACCAGAAGCATCAAAACGCTTTCAGGCGGACAGACATTTCAGGCATCACTATCGCTTGCGCTTGCGCTATCAGATAACATACAGCGAATGCAAAGTGCTGATCAAAACTTTTTCTTTTTAGATGAGGGATTTGGAACCCTCGATAAGGAATCGCTTTCAGTTGTATTTGAAACCCTTAAGTCGTTACGAAAAGAGAATCGAATAGTAGGGGTGATATCGCACGTAGATGAGATGCAGCAAGAGATAGATACTTACCTTAAAATCGTAAACTACGAAGATAGAGGTAGCATTGTAACAACCAGCTGGGTTTGAGTGTTATGTATCACGATACACGACACACGTATCACGAGATGATGCTATGAATAGGCTTTGCTGTGTTTTTATATGTTGTGCTAGGTAAATATGTAACCCTATAAGCTAGCTCTCGTCTATGGCTCTGCATACCCAGCCATAAAAGAATTTTTTGTTGTTAGGATTGCTCTTGACAATGCTTACATACCTCGAAATTTTAGCAACAGTAAACGAAGCACGGAAAAGCGTAGGATCAAAGGCATTAAGCTTAGCGAGTGTTTGAGTACCAATGACACCATCAGGAGTAGCATTTACAACTGTTTGCGCAAGCTTAGCACTGGTAGATACCCCTGCATTCACTGCAAAGTCAAAAATAGATGTAGCCATATCCTGATTAACAATGGCATCACCCTTAACTTTGTTCCAATAGCTTATTTCGTAAAAAGCTTTGACCTTAAGCTGCAAATCCTGGTTGTTATCTAGGCTCGCCGGAAAACCAGGCTGCTTCTTTAGGGAATCAATGGTAGTCCAGCCCTCCCAGCTGCCATTCATTTTGCGAGCTATACCTTTGTAAGTCTCACCACCTGCATCGTCGGGATCATTAACATAACCACCCTCGTGCTTTAAAACGCACAGTAAAGCCTGATCGAAGTTTGCCATATTGGTATAAGATTTAGTAGCGTAATGCTATAAAGGTATGAAAAAAGTATAGTTAATACCATATTTAATTGAAATACTTTGTGTTATGGTTGTAGTTAAGCTTGAACTATTTTCTAAAGCTAATGTTTAATTAGCAGAATAACCACAAGCGTTATCCACCTAACCACAGTAAAACCCATCAGCAGTGCCAATCAAAAAAAAACATAAAATATGAAGCAGCTAGTAACCCGACAAGTAGTACCCATTTCGCTAGACGAAGCATGGACATTCTTCTCATCTCCTAGAAATCTTAGCAAAATAACCCCAGATTATATGAACTTTAGAATAACATCTGATGTGCCAGACGTTATGTACGAAGGGCTAATAATAACCTACAACGTATCGCCTGTACTAGGAATAAGCGTAAAATGGGTAACAGAGATATCGCATGCCAAAAGCAAGACGATGTTTGTCGATAACCAGCTTGTAGGACCGTATTCGCTATGGCATCATCAGCACCATTTTAAAGAAGTAGAAGGAGGAGTTGAAATGACCGACATTGTTACCTACAAAATGCCCTATGGAGTACTAGGAAGGCTGCTGGAGCTGCTGGTTGTTAACAAGAAAGTGAAAGCGATATTTAGCTATAGAACAAAAAAAATAGAAGAGCTATTTGGAATAGGAAGCGCTGTTGTACCAAAGTAGCATAACCCACCAGCAGTAGGTTTGCGAATAAGCAGCTAAACTCTTACTTTGCAGGTAATCTTAACCAGCAAAATAATGGGAAGCTACGAAACCGAAAAATCAGAAGGGAAATTAAAGCGCGATCTTGGGCTATGGGCAGCAACAGCAATAGTTGTAGGCAACATGATCGGTTCTGGAGTATTTACAGCACCTCAATCATTAGCAGCTAGCTCCAATCCAACATCATCCATCATAGCATGGACCATAACTTCGGTAGGATCGCTACTTTTAGCTTTAGTATTTGCACGGTTAGGATCGCTTTATCCCCGCTCTGGAGGTCCTATCGTTTACACCAGATTAGCGTATGGCGACTTTGCCGCTTTTCTGATAGCATGGACGCTTTGGATAGGCATGTGGATTGGCAATGCAGCTATTATTACGGCAGTTGTACGATATCTAACCATCTTTTTTCCCGCAATAGAGCATAGCGGACTACTAGCATTTGCTATATCATCATCCATCCTTTGGCTTTTTACCCTAATAAACATAAGAGGCGTAAAGGAGGCTGGATACGTTGGAATTGCAACAACCATTGCCAAAGTGCTGGTGCTGATAGCAATTATTGTTGTAGCATTCTGGGGGTTTGATCCAACCTATTTAAAGCAGGCATCGTCGCCAAGCGTAGCAGGAAGCGGAAGCATACATGTAGCGGTAGCAATTACGCTGTGGTCGTTTATAGGATTGGAGAGCGCTTCCGTGACAGGAGGCGAAATAAAGAATCCACGGCGTAACATTCGACTTAGCACAATACTCGGATTTACCATTACAGCAATAGTTTACATCCTAGCTAGCATCGCCTGTATGGGTGTGCTACCACAATCGGAGCTTGCAAGCTCGGCAGCACCAATGTCTGCTATAATAAACAAAGTAACCGGAGCCACATGGGGAGGTTGGTTTGTAGCTGCTGGAGTTATAATTGCGGCAGCCGGAGCAACATCAGGTTGGGTACTTACCACCGCAAGAGGATCGTTTGCAGCAGGTGAAGATAGGCTATTCCCGAAGTTTTTTGCCAAGGTACACCCTCAGTTCTCCACACCCTACGTCTCGCTGCTGATATCGGGAGTGCTAGCCAACCTGCTGCTAAGCTTAAACTACGTGCTATCGCTTACCCAAGCTTTTGATTTTATGATTTTGCTTGCCACGCTTGCATTTATGCCAGCCTACTGCTTTTCGGCCTCGGCGCACATACTTTTAGCTAGCAAAGAGCAACGAACAACATGGCAGCTTGTAAAGGCTGCTGTGCTACCTCTTTTAGCATTCACGTACTGCGTATATGCAACCTATTCGGCTGGAGCAGAGGTTGCCATGTACACCTTTTTGCTGCTGCTAGTTGGGATACCTGTTTACGTAGTAATGCGATTAAAAGCGCATCAGAGCAAAGACTTGCCATAGCATAGCGTTGCAAGTTGAAATCAACCCCTTTTAAGGATAAGACCAGGTGGTACTATTTTGTTTAGTTAACGTTGAAAACCAGCATTGCTTCGCAAACGTTTGAATAAAATGGTACTTTTAGGCATTAAATAATAAGAATCAAGCAAAAGTATATGAGAGCACACTTACTAAGCTTAGCATTGCTAATTCCTATGCTGGCAAGCTCGCAAACATTAAAGCTCGCAAGCATATTTGGGTCGAATATGGTAATGCAGCAAAAAGCTGAAACCCCTGTTTGGGGAGTAGCAATTCCCAATACAAGAGTAGATATAGAAGCCTCGTGGGGAGCAAAAGCATCAGCAACGGCCGATGCCCAAGGTAAATGGAAGGTAAATCTTAAAACAGCTCAGGCTGGAGGACCTTTCACGCTAACGGTTAAATCGGGAGCAGAAGTTGTAACCATTAAAAACCTGCTATTAGGTGAAGTTTGGGTATGCTCCGGACAATCGAACATGGAAATGACCTTAGCAGGATGGCCGCCTGTAGATACAATCCTTAACTCGGCAAAAGAGATTGCCAACGCACGCCATTCGCAGCTACGCTTTGTTACTGTAGCACGCGAATATGCAGTAAAAGAACAAGACACATTTAAAGGAAGCTGGGTAGAGTGTAGTCCGGAGACCGCCAAGGAGCTTAGTGCAACAGCCTACTACTTTGGAAGAAAAGTACAAAACGAGCTAAAAGTTCCAGTCGGTCTAATCGTTAGCTCGTGGGGAGGAACACCTGCAGAAGCATGGGTAGAGCCATCCCATCTATCGAAAAAAGGGTTGTTTACAGGAGTCGTTGATAAGTATCCAGAAGCAGAAAAGCAGCTTGCTGCATATATGAGCTGGTTGAGGTCGCATCCAGTGGTAACGCCTAAGATGGATAAGCCAGAGAGCGAACGATGGAAAGGTTTGGAATTTGGCGATGAACAATTTGCAAAGGTTAGCTACGACGATAGCCAGTGGAAAACAATTGTGCTACCACAATCGTTTGAAGCGGTAACGGGTGATTTTGACGGTATTGTATGGCTAAGACGATCGTTTGTTGTAGATGGATCAGGAGCAGGGAAAGCAGCAGTACTCTCGGTAGCGAAGATTGACGATATGGACCGAGTTTACGTAAACGGTGTACTTGTGGGTGCAACCGAAGAACCCGGAGCTTGGCAGGTTGTTAGAAAGTACCAAATCCCAGAAGGATTGCTAAAAGAAGGAATTAACACTATAGCTGTTAGAGTACTCGACAATGCAGGCGGAGGAGGCATTTGGGGAGACAAGAGCCTGCTTTTTGCAAAGATTGGAGATGTAACGGTAGAGCTAAGTGGCGAATGGAAGGTGCTGCCAGTGGCGCAGTACATGGATGGTAAGTTCTACCATTTCGAAGGATCGGAATTCTATTCGCGACCAAAGCTAGATGTCGTACTCGGACCAAACAGCCCTTCTACCCTATACAATGGCATGATTAATCCAATCATACCTTTCAAAATAAAAGGAGCAATATGGTATCAAGGTGAGTCGAATATTGGTAGAGCCGAACAGTACACCCAGCTTTTCCCACTTGTTATTCAGAGCTGGAGAGAGGAGTGGGGTCAAGGTAATTTCCCATTCTACTTTACCCAAATAGCACCTTATATCTACTCAGGAAAGGACAATAACGAGTCGGCTTACCTACGTGAAGCACAGCGACGAAGCTTAGCAACACCCAATACCGGAATGGCAGTAACGCTTGATATTGGAAGCTTACAATCCATCCATCCATATAATAAAGTTGATGTAGGTGAACGTCTTGCTCGTTTAGCACTTGCCGAACAGTATGGGAAAAAGGTATTGGCTTATGGACCACTATTTAAGTCGGCAAAGTTTGAGGGAGGTAAGGCCGTGGTAGAATTTAACCATGCCGAAGGACTAAAGCTAACCGGCGACCCTATGCAAGAGTTTGAAGTTGCAGGCGAAGATGGTGTATTTTACCCAGCACAAGCATCGGTAGTAGGAGGTCAGGTTGTGCTATCATCCAGCAAGGTGGCAAGTCCAACGGCTGCACGTTATGGATTTAAAAATGGTTCAACATCAATTTTAACCAACAAAAGCGGATTACCCGCATCGACGTTTACAACCGAAAAGCTGCTAAAGTAGGCTGTGCAAGCTGATTAAATAGCAGAGAATTTGACCAAATACCCAAGGGGCTGTCCAGAAAGTATCACGTATCACGATATGCGTATTGCGACAAGCCATGCTGCATTACAGCAGGCTGTAGTAGCATTTTATGCTAAGCGTATCATGTGTCTTGCTACTTTTTAGACAGTCCCTTTTATTATAGGATAAGGCTATCTTTGGATCAATTCGTGATTCGGGGGGAGGGGTATAATTTTGGTGACGAGGAATCGGGAATTGGGAATCGGAAACGCAACCGAAGGCTTAACTTGTTGTATATATGTACTTTTGCGCCTCACTTTTGCGAGAGAAAGAAAGAGCACGCCAAACCGCAGAGCCGCTAAGCTTGTAACCGGAATAGGCTTTTGCTAATTCTTTGCGTCTTCGCGTTTTTGCGAGAGAAAGAAAGATCACGCCAAACCGCAGAGCCGCCAAGCTTGTAGCCGGAATAGGCTTTTGCTAATTCTTTACGTCTTCACGTCTTTGCGAGAGAAAGAAAGAGCACGCCAAGTCGCAGAGCCGCTAAGCTTGTAGCCGGAATAAGCTTTTGCTAATTCTTTGCGTCTTCACGTCTTTGCGAGAGAAAGAAAGATCACGCCAAGCCGCAGAGCCGCCAAGCTTGTAACCGGAATAGGCTTTTGTTAATTCTTTACGTCTTCACGTCTTTGCGAGAGAAGGAAAGAGCACGCCAAGCCGCAGAGCCGCCAAGCTTGTAACTGGAATAGGCTTTTGCTAATTCTTTGCGTCTTCACGTCTTTGCGAGAGAAAGAAAGAGCACGCCAAGCCGCAGAGCCGCCAAGCTTGTAACCGGAATAGGCTTTTGCTAATTCTTTGCGTCTTCGCGTCTTTGCGAGAGAAAGAAAGAGCACGCCAAGCCGCAGAGCCGCCAAGCTTGTAACCGGAGTAAGCTTTTGCTAATTCTTTGCGTCATCACGTCTTTGCGAGAGAAGGAAAGAGCACGCCAAGCCGCAGAGCCGCTAAGCTTGTAGCCGGAATAAGCTTTTGCTAATTCTTTGCGTCTTCAGGTCTTTGCGAGAGAAGGAAAGAGCACGCCAAGCCGCAGAGCCGCCAAGCTTGTAACCGGAGTAAGCTTTTGCTAATTCTTTGCGTCTTCAGGTCTTTGCGAGAGAAAGAAAGATCACGCCAAGCCGCAGAGCCGCCAAGCTTGTAACCGGAATAGGCTTTTGTTAATTCTTTACGTCTTCACGTCTTTGCGAGAGAAAGAAAGATCACGCCAAGCCGCAGAGCCGCCAAGCTTGTAATCGGAATAGGCTTTTGTTAATTCTTTACGTCTTCACGTCTTTGCGAGAGAAAGAAAGATCACGTCAAGCTGCAGAGCCGCCAAGCTTGTAACCGGAATAAGCTTTTGCTAATTCTTTGCGTCTTCGCGTCTTTGCGAGAGAAAGAAAGATCACGCCAAGCTGCAGAGCCGCCAAGCTTGTAACCGGAATAAGCTTTTGCTAATTCTTTGCGTCTTCGCGTCTTTGCGAGAGAAAGAAAGATCACGCCAAGCTGCAGAGCCGCCAAGCTTGTAACCGGAGTAAGCTTTTGCTAATTCTTTGCGTCTTCAGGTCTTTGCGAGAGAAGGAAAGAGCACGCCAAGCCGCAGAGCCGCCAAGCTTGTAACCGGAATAGGCTTTTGTTAATTCTTTGCGTCTCGCGTTCTTTTTTTCGGTGGTCGGTAGTCGCAAATGTATGTTTTAAGTTGTCAATTATCCGCTATCTTTAAATCCAGCTATATCGTTTAGCTATCAATCATCAAATTAGAACGCTAAAGAGCGATTTTAACAAAGGTCTAGAACAAGGTTGCTTCTTTTTTTATATTTTTGAGCCATCGGATTGGTGAATATGAAAGTAAATACAACCCCAAAGCTGATATTTCGTAATCTAAAGAACAGAGACGCTTTCTGTTCTTAACCTCCATTTTAGGGTATATCACCCTGTTTTTTTATACTAAATTTCTGATTGCTAGGCATGTATAGCGTTGGAGTATTCCACCCTGTATTGCTCTATTTACGTAATTTCAAAAAACTACATACGCTATGGAACTTCCATTTGCAGAATCATTTAAAATTAAAATGGTTGAACCGATTCGTCGTTCGACCAGAGAAGAGCGTGAGCGTTGGATCAAGGAAGCTCACTACAACCTTTTTAACCTTAAAAGCGAGTATGTGTTTATCGACCTGCTTACCGATTCGGGAACAGGAGCAATGAGCGACAGGCAGTGGAGTGCCATGATGCTAGGCGACGAGAGCTACGCAGGAGCAAGCTCGTACTACAAGCTTAAAGATGCCATTTATAGCATACTTGGTTTTCCCTACTTCCTGCCAACACACCAAGGACGCGCAGCCGAGAACGTACTTTTTTCGGTGCTTATAAAGGAGGGAGATTACATACCCGGAAACTCGCATTTTGATACAACAAAGGGACATATAGAGTTCAGAAGGGCACATGCAGTTGATTTAACCATTGATGGAGCTTCGGATACACAGCTAGAGCTGCCATTTAAGGGAAATATAGATATCAAAAAGCTAAAGGAGTTCCTCGAAAATCACCCCAAAGAAAAGGTGCCATTTATCTGTATGACAGTGACTAACAATACGGCTGGAGGTCAGCCAGTGTCGATGGAAAACCTTAAAGAAGTAGGAAAACTGGCAAAAACCTACGGAATACCAGTGTTGTTCGACTCGGCAAGGTTTGCAGAGAATGCCTACTTTATCAAGATGAGGGAAGAAGGCTACGCCGACAAAACAATTAAGGAGATAGTACAGGAGATGTACCAGTATGCCGACTACATGACCATGAGCTCAAAAAAGGATGCTATTGTTAACATGGGCGGATTTATAGGATTTAAGGATGAAGAAACCTATAAAAAAGCAGCCGTTTTCAACATCATGTACGAAGGGTACGTAACCTATGGCGGAATGAGCGGAAGGGATATGAACGCCCTTGCAGTTGGTCTCGATGAAGGAACAGAGTTTGATACGCTCGACAATAGGATTAGGCAGGTAGCTTATTTAGGGCAAAAGCTCGACGAGTATGGTATTCCTTACCAACGCCCAGCAGGAGGACATGCCATATTTGTAGATGCCAAGAAGGTGCTACCCAATGTGCCACGCGAAGAGTTCCCAGCACAGACACTAGGAGTAGAGCTATACCTCGAGGCTGGAATTAGAGGAGTGGAGATCGGTGCGATACTTGCTGACAGGGATCCCGAAACCCGCGAGAACCGCTATCCAGAGCTGGAGCTACTACGTTTGGCAATACCACGAAGAACCTACACCAACAACCATATGGATGTTGTAGCAGCTGCCCTGAAGAATGTTTTTGAGCGGAGAGAAAGCATAGCTCGCGGTGTAGTAATTACCAAAGAAGCACCAATTTTAAGACACTTTACAGTAGAGCTAGAAAGAGCAAAGTAGCTTGATGTATAGCTTGTAGTAGCCCTAAGAGCTTATTAAATGGTTTTTAGGGCTTTTTTATGATGACGTTCCTTTTATTATATTTGAATGAATTAGTAAAATATAAAGTAATGGTTGATGAAAGTCTTTCGAATGTATTAGCGACCTATTTGGGAGTGCTGGTTGCTGGGTTTTTAATTCTTTACCTATACTACTTTTACAGAGCTATTTCCGAGTGTCGGAAAACAGATTTAGGAGTTGGCTTAACTTGCGTTTTAGCCCTTTTTGCCTCTCCGTTTATAGCAATGGCCTTTGTCCGATCTACAAAAAAGCATTCCGATCGTATTGTCCTGACGTTTGGTAATGATGAACCATCGGTTAACTTAACCCAAGTTATAGGTCTTAAAGGAGGCTTAGATAACGTTGTAGCTTTAACTGATATCAACCAGCTCTGCTGGTATTGTGGAGGTAGCTTAAGCAGCAACCAAACAGCGTGTCCGAGCTGTAGCAAAAAAAGGCGATCCTACTTTATTGAAGTATTACTTGCAGATGGAAAGACCAAGCAGCGAATAGCCGTAAGTAGATGGCAAAAAATTCCCAAGGGGAGTACCGCTGTTAGCGTGAAAATGAGAAAAAGTATGGATATCGCTAAATGAACAATTTAGTAGAGCATTTAAGGTAGGGGGAGAGGGATGGCCAAAAAGGAGGTACACGCACTACGTAAGCAAGCTGCGTTACGGTAGGTTGTGGCAACTTTTTGTACAACGAACTACGTGTGGTCATACCGCCATTTTAGACACCCCTCTTTTTACTATTTAGCCTTATACCTTACCTTGACTAAGCAAAATGACTGACGAGGTAATGGAAGGGCAATTCTGCCTTTGCTAACCGAAACATTGCACTGCTTAGGAGCTACTTTTACAGGTTCGTCGAAAGAATTGTAGTCGCTTAAGCCACTGGCCTCAACTACTTCGGCCTGTGCGCTAGCTGTGATAAGCGATACCCCGCCAACCTCTACCGAAGCATCAATAGCAGATGATGAAGCATTTACAAGCTTTAGGATCAGCAGCTTTTCGTTTTGATTAATTGTAGCACTAGCAAAAAGGCTATCCTTTCCTGCAGCAGCTTTCCCGTCTCTTAGAATGCTCACCACATCAGTACCACTATTATTGGCAAAAGCCTTTTGAATATAGTAGCTAGGAGTACCAAACGACCTAAGATTGTCGAACCATATAAGATTTGGATTCCATTGCCAAGCTTCGGTGTGGGCAAGAAGAGGTGCATATGATGCCATAGAAACAACATCAGCATTACGTTCTAGCCCTGTCATAAGTGCAGCTTCGGAAAGGGCAGCCTCCCAGCAGTTGCGCGATTCGGGAGATTTGCCCCCCTTTGTATGCGAAGCATACTCGCCAGCAAAAACCTTAGGTCCATTTCTATCGTAGGAGTCGTACCTTGTAGCGTTGCTATAAAACCAGCTAGGACTTTGGTAGTAGTGCTCATCAACCAAATCAGCCTTAAGCGATTTGAGCTCGCTCCACAGGTAGCTAAACTGCTTACCATCGGGCGAAGGACCAGCGCTAGAGATAAGCTTTATATCGGGGTATTTTGCCTTAAGCACATTGGCAAAAACACGGTAACGATCTATATACTGCACATCCCACTGCTCGTTTCCAACACCTACCATCTTTAGGTTAAAAGGTTTTGGATGGCCCATTTCTGCCCTCAGCTTACCCCATTTGGTAGTAATATCGCCATTGGCAAACTCAATCAAATCAAGCATATCCTGAATAAACGGATCGAGCTGATCTATAGGTACAACCTCACCAGTGTTATACTGACAGGCCATTCCGCAATTTAGGATAGGAAGAGGTTCTGCTCCAATATCCTCCGAAAGAAGGAAGTACTCGTAAAACCCTAACCCATACGACTGAAAGTAGTCGGGCGTTAGCCTATGCCCAAACTCGGTGTTCCACCTGTTAATGATAAGCTTACGATCTTCGACCTTACCAACCGTGTTCTTCCATTGATACCTGTTGGCAAGGTCTCGTCCCTCAACAATACACCCCCCTGGAAACCTTACAAAGCCAGGCTTCAAATCGTGGAGGAGCTGTACCAAATCAGCACGAAGACCATTTTCACGCTCCTTCCAAGTATGAACAGGGAAGAGCGAAACCATATCCACATCTACAACCCCAGACCCATAAAAACGAACGTTAAGGCGGGCTTTACCATCGGTTGACTTAGCCGAAAGCACCGCCTTGTGCGTATTCCAGCCAGAACCAAGCTGGTTAACGCTACAAGAACCCAGCACAGAACCATCGGACCCAACTAGTTCGGCCACAATTTTTGTATCAGTAGCACCAAGGTTGCGAGTCATGATAGAGAAACGGTACTGCTCGCCAGCCTTAACCCCCATGCCCCTAAAGCCTTCGTTAGAAATTGCAAAGCCAGAAGGGTTACCGTTCAGCGCAATTCGAGCATAGCGAGGATTGTTAGCCGCAACCTCACCTCTGTTTTCAATAAGGATTTTACCCCCTGCCTCAGTATCCTTAAGCACATGCCAACCCATTAGAGGATTGAGAAACTCGAACGAACGGTTCTTGACAAGCTCTGCATAGATACCGCCATCTGCAGCAAAGTTTATATCCTCGAAAAAAATACCCCACATAGTAGGCTGAACCTTTGCAGTAGGCTTA
>Ga0209464_10000242_pt1 | contig 18518 bp, 14 predicted proteins | sample DOMMetBare1Fresh_2_FD_187473 | JGI IMG/M metagenome (GOLD analysis project Ga0209464, IMG submission 187473) | Wetland sediment microbial communities from St. Louis River estuary, USA, under dissolved organic matter induced mercury methylation -... | ecosystem: Environmental > Aquatic >...
TTCGGTTTAGGCTAAGCTGAACTACAGGAATCTGAGCTTTGGGATACATATGAACCAGAACGCTCCAAGCTCCGTGGTCTATACCCCACGAGTCGGTTAGCGAGGTTCCGAACTTTTCGGTTGTAGTGGCAATAGCTCTAGCTAGTGCAGGGTCTCCAGGTGCTGGATACAAAACCTCAAAGAGCTCCTTAGGAAACCCATAGAAGTCGTGTATGGTTTGGGGCATTTCGACGTTGCAAACTTGCGTGCCATTTGTTTCCCAATGCGCAGATATGCATATAATTTGCTTAGGCACAGGAAGGTCTTTTGCTATGCTCGCAAATCCTTTTGTAAAAATGTTATCCTCTATAGCGTTCATCGGATTGCCGTGCCCAACAAATAGGGCTGGCATGCGTTTGTTACTCATTTTTTAGACTTTTGCATTACAACCAAAAAAACGGGAAGAAGTTCTAAACTCCCTCCCGTTGGCAGAAACTTGTTTTACTGTGGTGTTGTACAGATGACTATTTCTTTTCAGCTTTCTTTTCAGGTTTAACTTCGGCTTTCTTCTCAGCCTTTTTTTCTGCTTTCATTTCCTTTTTAGCAGGTGCTTTTGTTGCAGGCTTCTTTTCTGGAGCTTGTGCAAAAAGCGAGCCAGCAAGGGCCATAACTGCTACTAGAGCGAGAATTTTTTTCATAGCTGTACTTATTAATAGTTAAAAATTGGACCGCTACTTTTTAACAGGCTTTGGGGGTTTAGCTGTAGTAGCTTTGCTGCTACTAGCCGTAGGTTTTACTTTTTTGTCGCAGCTCTTTTTTTCTACAGGAGCTTTTACCTTTTCGGTTTTTACAGCTGGTGTTTGGGCAATGGTTGTAGCTGCAAATGCTACAATTGCTGCTAGCGCTAAGATTTTTTTCATTGCCATTTGCATTTAGTTCAAAACGATGTTGGCTAAAATATGTAAGCACAGGTGTGCCTGTTTCAACCAAATATCCGAAACGAAAATTAGTAGGCGATTAAATTGGACTTAGAATTTCATTAAAACGAGGAATGGTAGGGGGTTAGCGTCTAGTTGCGGTTGGAAGCATTACCGTAAACTCCGATCCTTGTCCAACTTTGCTACGAACGCGTATGGTTCCTTTGTGCAGCGATATAATTCTGGAGGTAAGTGCAAGTCCTAATCCATGGCCCTCTACCTTATTGCTGGTAGATATGCGGTAAAATGGTTCAAAAATGTTGTCAACCTCCTCTGGCGGTATTCCAACGCCATTATCTTTAAATGATATAAATATGGTGCGGGCGTTGCTAAATCCCACGGTTATAAAAACAGCGCTATCATTAGAGAACTTAAATGCGTTAGATATTAGGTTGATAAAGGCTGTTTTAAGCAGCTGTTCTTCTCCTTCTACTACTAAAAATTCTTGATTTTCAGGAAGATCAGAGAACTCGAGGTTGATTTTGCATGTTGGGTTTGCTTTTGAGAAGTCGGAAATAGCCGACATTATCAGCTCGTCAATTCTAATACCGCTTGTGGTGGAGTTGCTAAAATCGAGGTTTGTTTTTGCAAGGCTTAGCAGCTTGGTGGATAGGTTGTTAAGCGATAGTATCTCCTCCTTTACAGATCTGAGCATCTGCTGTAGCTCCTCGTTATTGCTGTGGTTTATCATCATCATCTCAATTTCGCTTAGCATTATGGTAAGCGGAGTTCTAAACTCGTGAGAAGCATGGGAAACAAAGCTTTTTTGAAGAGTAAAGGCAAGCTCCAAGCGTTCTAGCATTCGGTTAAATGTCGATGAAAGCTCCGATATCTCGTCGTGTCCGTTACCTTCATCAAGCCGCTCGTTTAGGTTATTTTCGGTTATAAGGTTTACCCTCGAAACCACCTGAGACATTGGCATAAGCGACTTACGAGCAAAGTACCATCCACCTAAAAATGAAAATAAAATGCCCAGTATGGTACTTATAAACAGCGATAGCTTAAGGTTCGAAAGCCTATTTTTACCATGATAGTCGAGCGCCGAAACTACAACCGCATACGAGTAGGTTTTATTCCCATACTCAATGCCGATACCTTCATAGCCGTAGGGGAGCTCGAGGAGTATTCGGTTCGAGCTGAATATCTTTTTAGCAAGATTACCAGTAATTTGCCGATCTTCGGCTCGGTCGTTGTACACCAGGTTTCCGTTACGATCGAAAATCATAACCTGTTCGCGATATAGCGTAGATGAGGTGGTGTCTATACGCCTTATCAGATCCCTATGCTTATCAACTACATCAGTTATGATGGATGCCGTAAGAACTGCTCTCTCTTCGAGCCTATTGTAAAAGTCGTTCCTTCTCGAACGCTCGTAAGAGACGTAGATAACCAGCGAGAAGCAAACCAAAATGGTGCTTACAATAGCAGCAAACTGTAGCGAAAGCTTACGGCGGATATTCATGCTAGCCCTCCCTTAATACGTATCCCATTCCAATTTGGGTGTGTATCAACTTTTTTTCGAAGCCTTTATCTACCTTGTTTCTGAGGTAGTTAACGTAAACTTCAATAACGTTAGTTCCGGTATCGAAGGTGATGTTCCATATTTTTTCGGCGATATCAACCTTCGATATCACCTTGTTTTTATTTTCGAGAAGGTACTGAAGTAGCTGAAACTCCTTAGCTGTAAGCTCGATGCTTTTGCCCGCTCTTACAACTGTTTTTGCATCAACATTAAGGACCAAGTCGGCCGCCGTAAGCATTCTGGCAGCGGTGCTGCCTACCTCTGCTGTACCATTTCGCTTTAAGAAAACACGTACCCTGGCTAGCAGCTCCTTCATCTCAAAAGGCTTAGCAATATAATCATCTGCACCAGCATCAAAGCCCTCAAGCTTATCGTCTAGCGCATCCAGAGCCGTTAGAAAGATGATTGGAACTTGGTTGTTACGTTCACGGATTGCTCGGCAAACCATGTAGCCATTTTCGTGAGGTAGGTTAATGTCGAGTATAATCAGGTCGTAATGATGCTGCATGCCAAGCCTTCTTCCCATCATGCCATCAAACGCCAGATCAACCAAGAAGCCATTGGTTTCGAGCCCCTTTTTTATGAGCTCAGCAACCTTAACTTCATCTTCAACTACCAGTATTTTTGTGGTTGGTTCCATCAAACCTAAAATTTTGAATAGGGCAAGTTAGCTAATTATTTAGGAGAATGTTTCGTTGTAAAAGCAAAACGGGTGCCTTGTAGTAAAGCACCCGTTGTATAAAGCTTGTATGGTTTATATCGCTCTGATAATAAAGTAGTTCTTTTTACCTTTTTGGATAAGCAGAAACTTGCCGTTAAGTAGTACCGACGAGCTTACGGTATGTTCTACCGATTCCACCTTATTTTTGTTGATAGAGACGCCACCACCTTGTACCATTTTACGAGCCTCGCCCTTAGAAGGGAAGATGTTGGTGCTAGTAGCAACGAGCTCAACAACGTTTACGCCAGCATCGAGCAGCGATTTCTCCACTTCGAATTGCGGAACACCCTCAAATACCGAAAGAAAAGTCTCCTCATCGAGCTTGGCAAGCGCATCGGCAGTAGCGTTGCCAAAAAGAATTTGCGAAGCCTCAACTGCCGCATTGTAGTCCTCTTCCGAGTGCACCATTATGGTAACTTCCTTAGCAAGTCGTTTTTGTAGGATACGCAAATGTGGCGCTTCGCGGTGTTCGTTTACAAGCTGTTCGTACTCTTCCTTTGCAATAAAGGTAAAGATCTTGAGGTACTTCTCTGCGTCTTCGTCCGAAACGTTAAGCCAAAACTGGAAGAACTTATAGGGCGAAGTGTAATCTTTTGATAACCAAACATTACCGCTTTCGGTTTTGCCAAACTTGCCACCATCAGCTTTGGTAATAAGCGGGCAGGTAAGCGCAAAAGCCTCACCACCAGTTTTACGTCTGATTAGCTCGGTTCCGGTAGTAATGTTACCCCATTGATCCGACCCTCCCATTTGCAGCTTGCAATCTTTATGCTGGTTGAGGTATAGGAAGTCGTACCCCTGAACTAGCTGGTAGGTAAACTCTGTAAACGACATTCCATCACGGGCTTCACCTGTGAGGCGTTTCTTTACCGAGTCTTTGCTCATCATATAGTTAACCGTGATATGCTTACCAACATCGCGAATAAAATCGAGGAACGAAAACTCCTTCATCCAATCGTAGTTGTTAACCATTTCGGCCGCATTAGGAGCATCGCTATCAAAGTCGAGAAACTTGGAGAGCTGCATTTTTATGCACTCCTGGTTATGGCGTAGCGCAGCTTCATCGAGCAGGTTACGCTCAACCGATTTGCCCGAAGGGTCGCCAATCATACCTGTAGCTCCACCAACAAGAGCAATAGGCTTATGGCCGGTACGTTGAAGGTGACGAAGCATCATTACCCCTACTAGGTGGCCAATGTGCAGCGAGTCGGCAGTTGGATCGATACCCACGTAAGCAGTTACCATTTCTTTAGCAAGCAGCTCTTCAGTACCAGGCATCATATCGTGAATCATGCCCCTCCAGGAAAGTTCTTCAACAAAGTTCATCGGGCGAAAATTTTATTTTTAACAAAGATGGCGTAAAGATAGCAAAATGAAGTGTAAATGGTAATAAATGCACACTGCTACTCCATCAATCCGCTAACAAAAGGGAATAGCCAAGGCACGATTTTCCACATATCAAGCAGCTTTGATGTTGATACCACTTCGGGTGGAATAACCTTGGCCACATCGTTAAACGCCGATAGAATCCACAGCCCAGCACACACCAGCAAGAAACTTTTTAGCAGTCCAAAGGCTAATCCTAGCACCCTGTTTATAGTTCCAACAGAAGTGTCTTTAAAAGCTTGACTAATAAGACGGCTAGCTAGATGAAGAAGAATGAAAACGCCCACAAAAATTACAAACGAAGCAACCACAATGCTCCAACGGACGCTCACCTTAAAGTTGTCGCTAACAAAAACGGCAATCCAATCAGAAAACAAGAATGCTAGGTAGATGCCAAGAAATACCGCACCGAAGCTTATTAGCTGCGTTAAGAATCCCTTTATGTAGCCAGCAATAGCTCCCCATGCAAGCAGGGCCAGAACCATAATATCTATAATGTTCATGAGTAGGTGAAATTATTACCCAAAAATAGCGAAATGTGAAACCATCAGAAGAGCTTATACTACAATAGCAACGAAATTATTGTTTTTCTTTGCAAACGATTCGAATAGAGCAGATAAAATGATAGGTAAGAGCTGGATGACCGTTTCGAAGCACAACCTCTTGCTAGTGGCTGGAGCAGTATGGGCGTTTGCAGGTAGCATGCTAATAGCTAAAGGTGTAGCTTATATTGTCGAGCATTCGAACAGGTTGTACCTACAGCTTGGAGCAGCCACACTGTTTGGTGTCGCCTTCTTTTTGTTGCTATTTACCCGCATATCCAGCAAGCATATCAGTAGAATCAGCACAATGGAGGTGTCAAGGCCTACTGTTTTTGCCTTTTTCAGCCTTAGGAGCTACATTATGATGGGGGTGATGATTACCCTTGGTGTTACGCTTCGAAACCTAAGCTTTGTGAATAAGGATGGCCTCTTTACATTTTACATTAGTATGGGGGTGCCGCTTTTGCTATCGGCATTCCGATTTTGGCGTGCGTGGATTAACCGCCAGAAGGCATAGGGGGTGTGCTGCAATTTGAAATTGTAGGGACGAACCTTGCTTGCCCTAAACGAAACGGTTGCAACGTACCGCATGGGCGTATTTTGGGCGTATGCAATACGCTCCTACAACGACCCAATGACGCTTTCCATAGCCCACGGTTTAAACTGTGGGCTATGGAAAGCAGTTGAGAGTAAATATAGTACCCATCTTACTGCTATGTTTATGTATTAAATATTTGATAATGATTTAAATATGTAAAAACAAGAGCGAAAAGTGTAGCTGTTAAACAGCGATATTCGCAATATTGCAGACGTTTTTGGGGCTACTTTCAGGTGCTGTAATGCTCTTATTTAGTGGCTTATTTCAAGATTATTCCAGAATGGCACGTAGGAGTCGTTGTTATGGAGGATTGTATAAGAAATCATAGTAAATCGTTAGCGTATGAAAAGTATATCGTGTTGTGGCATAGATTGTAGTAGCTGTGAAGCAAAAATTGCTACCGATTTAGACAATGACCAAATGCGTAGTGAAATAGCTGAAAAATGGCGACAAACGTACAATTCGCCTTCAATTAGTGCTAAAGACATTAGCTGTGTTGGCTGCCGAATTGACGGTGTGAAGTTTAGCCACTGCTTGGGGTGCAGCATAAGAAAGTGTGCTAAGGATAATGGTTTCGAGCATTGCGGGCAGTGTGATGGTATGGATACCTGCTTGTCTATTAAGGCTATACACACGCATGTGCCACAGGCTAGGGTTAACTTGTTAAAGCTGCAGTAGGGTAATTCTGCTGCTTGTTGCGGAGGGGCTTTAGGCCCCTTTTTTTGTTAATTCCTTGAAAAAAGCTCTGCTTGTATTATTTGCCCCCATCTTTGGGAATTCTTGCCACCCTGTTTTTTGGTGCTACTCGCTACATTTGCTGCTACAAACAGAAGCTAATGAAGCTAAAGCTTACCATTGCCGCGTGTATTATTATTTTAGGCGCGGCTAACATCAACGCTAAAAAATTTAAGCGGATGAAAACAACTACCGAGGCTGCTAAGGAGTGGTTTAGCAGCAAAGCATACCTTAAAGGATCAGCAGTGGTGCCGCACAATTCGGTTAACCAGCTAGCATTTTACGAGCATTACCAAAAGTTTGCCAACCGTTGGGATGCTGCATTAACGTTTTTAGATAAGGACAACCTTGACACCATTTCGCCGGGTAAGTACAAGCTTCTTGGCGACGATGTTGTTGCAATGGTAACGGAGGGTACAACTAGGCCGTTTGGCGACACAAAGTGGGAGTACCACCATAAGTTTATTGATTTGCAATACATTTATCGAGGTGTAGAGCGTATGGGGGTTGCACCTATTGCAGATCTAAAGCAGGTAGGAGAGTATAATGAGGATAAAGATGTAGGGTTTGGAGATGTAGATGGCGGAAGCTACTTCGATATGGATAGCAAGAGCTTTCAGCTATTTTTCCCATCCGACGCTCACCGCCCGAATATTTCGGTTGCTGGTAACGATCAGGTAAAGAAGATTGTAGTTAAGATTAAGTTCGACTGACATTGATTTAGTCCATTTTGGCTTTTGGGATTATAATGATTGAGGGGGGAGATTGGCGGAGCTAACCTCCCCTTTTATCATCTAGCTTACTTACGAAAAAAGGCAACCCCAACGGGTTGCCTTAAATGTATGAGTAGTATCAGAAATTTTACCACTTAGTGTTGCGCATATCGCCAGACTTAGCAAACTCGGTGTGCATGTTAAATGCCGAAGCAAGCGAGTGTGGAGTGTGCGATACGCCACCCTTCTTAACGTAATCCCAAAGCAGCTGCTTGTAGTCGGGGTGAACGCAGTTTTCGATAATTGCTTGTGCACGCTCGCAAGGCGACTTGCCACGTAGGTCGGCAACACCTTGCTCGGTAATAAGTACCTTAACAGAGTGCTCGCTATGGTCGTGGTGGCTAACCAAAGGTACTATGGTAGAAATCATACCACCCTTAGCAGTTGATGGGCATGTGAAGATGGAGAAGAACGCATTACGGGTAAAGTCTCCAGAACCACCAATACCGTTCATCATCTTGGCTCCAAGTACGTGAGTACTGTTGATGTTGCCAAATATATCAGCTTCGAGGGCGGTGTTTATGGTGATAAGACCTAAACGACGAGCAATTTCTGGGTTGTTAGAAATCTCCTGAGGACGAAGGATTAGCTTATCCTTGAAGAATTCCATATTAGCATAAATATCGTCTAGAACCTCGGTGGTAACAGTAAGCGAGCAACCGCTGGCAAACTTAACGTTACCTTCCTTCATCAGACCAATTACAGCATCCTGAATAACTTCGGTGTACATGCTGAATGGAGGAATGTCGGGGTTTGCACCAAGCGAAGCAAGAACAGCGTTTGCGATGTTGCCTACACCCGATTGGATAGGAAGGAATTCTTTAGGTAGAGTTCCGTTTTTGATTTGAGCTGCAAGGAATTCAGCAACGTTGTCGCCAATCTTAGCAGTAGTAGGATCAACAGGAGCAAATCCACCCACCTGGTCAGGAGCGTTAGTTTCAACGATACCAACTATTTTGCTTGGGTCAACCTTAACGTATGGAGAACCAGCGCGATCTTTAACTGTGTAAATTGGAATTTCGCGACGGTAAGGAGGATCTAGAGGCTCGTAGATATCGTGCATTCCCAAAAGAGCTTTTGGGTGACGGCTGTTAAGCTCGATAACGATTTTATCGGCAAGGTTAGCAAGGGTAGGAGTGATACCTACGCCAGAGGTAAGCAGAATCTCGCCATTATCGGTAACATCAGCAGCTTCGATTACAGCAATCTTAACCTTGCCAAGGAATCCGTAACGGAGCTCTTGTGCAAGCTGAGAAAGGTGCATGTCAAAGTATTTCGCTTCGCCCTTGTTTAGAGAAGCTCTTAGGTCGTTGTTCGATTGGTAAGGTGTACGAAAAAGAACAGCGTTTGCACGAGCAAGCTCGCCGTCAAGAGAGTCGCCAGTAGAAGCACCGGTAACAACTCCAATTTTAAATTCATTACCCTTTGCATGCTCTTCGCGAGCTTTAGCTGCAATGGCACCTGGTACTACTTTAGGAGCACCAGCAGGAGTAAATCCACTAAATCCTACAAGGTCGCCATTATTTACCAACGATGCGGCCTCTTCTGCTGAAATTATCTTAAAGCGCATTTTATATAAAGTTTTTAAGTCGTCTTTTGTTTTGAGCGTACGAATGTAAAGCTTTTTGCCTATAGATGTACCTTTAATTTTTGGTTATAAAACATATACAGCTATTTATAACATTGCCCCAAACCAGAATATACCGCACTGAATTGCGCTTAGCTTTAGGTGTATTTGCTAGGCTAATGCACACAAAAAAATGAGTCGAAAAAATTACCCAAGGTTGCATTAGTTTGTTGTAATCAGTTAGTTAACCTACTAAAAAGATGATAAGGTATGAAGATTACTATTGTGGGGAGTGGTTATGTAGGCCTTGTTACAGGCGCATGCTTCGCAGAAACAGGTGTTGACGTTACTTGTGTGGATGTAAACCATGAGAAGATTGAAGGTTTAAAAAAGGGTGTGATACCTATTTATGAGCCAGGATTAGAGCAGCTTATAGATAGAAATGTGATGAAGGAGAGGCTTCATTTTACAACAAACCTGAAAGATAGCCTGCAGGGATGCGAGGTAGTTTTTATAGCAGTAGGAACGCCTCCAGACGAAGACGGAAGTGCCGATTTAAAGTATGTGCTAGCTGTTGCACACGAGGTGGGGCAGCATGCAACGGGCTATCTGGCTGTTGTTACAAAAAGCACAGTTCCTGTTGGTACTGCACGAAAAGTGAGGGAGGCTGTTGCTGAAGAGTTTGCTCGTAGAGGGGTAAGCTTTGGTTTTGACGTGGTGTCTAACCCCGAATTTTTAAAGGAGGGTAATGCCATCGACGATTTTCTTAAGCCTGATAGAATTGTAGTTGGTGTAGAGTCGGATGAGGCCGCAGCCCTGATGAAAAGGCTTTACACGCCATTCGTGCTTAATGGTCACCCTATAATAATGATGGATATACCTTCGGCAGAGATGACCAAGTATGCCGCTAACGCAATGCTGGCTACCAAGATTAGCTTTATGAACGACATTGCCAACCTTTGCGAGATCGTAGGAGCAGATGTAAACATGGTACGAAAGGGGATTGGAAGCGATAATCGTATTGGAAACAAGTTCATTTATCCAGGCATTGGTTACGGAGGCTCGTGCTTTCCTAAAGATGTAAAAGCGCTTATTAGAACTGGCAAGGAAAACCATCATAAGCTGGAAATTCTTCAAGCTGTTGAGGATGTTAACGAGCGGCAGAAGATGGTGCTCTTCCAAAAGGCATTTAAGTTTTTTGAGGGCGATCTTACCGACCGTACGTTCGGCATTTGGGGGCTATCGTTTAAGCCACAAACCGACGATATGCGCGAAGCTCCAGCAATTGTTATCGTAGAGAACTTGCTTCAGCATGGTGCAAGAGTAAAGGTTTACGATCCGGTTGCCATGAAGGAGGCAAGGCACCATTTTGGCGAAAGGGTTGAGTATTGCAAAGGGCCTTACGAAGCAATAATAGATGCAGATGCTCTTATGCTGCTTACCGAATGGCCAGAGTTTAGGCTGCCCGATTTTAAGGCAATTGAAAAGCTGATGAGGGGTAGCTCCATTTTCGATGGCAGAAACATCTACGATTCGGCTGAAATGCTTCAGCTAGGCTTTAACTACTTCAGCATTGGTAAAGCACCTGTTTTGGTTGATGCGCTCTACAAAGCGCGTACGGAGGTATAGCTTATTAAGTAAATTAGCAGTTATTATAAAAGTTTCGGGTTGGTAGTTTTTTTGCTAGTGCAGCATAAATTCCTCCATCCCGATCTTTTTTTTGTACCAATTAAAAGCTCATTATTCGAAAAAGGTTAGGTTTTGAAACAGGTGTAATGCGCTGTTAGTCTGCTAATTTGTATTAATCGGCTTTATTGGGTCGTTGATATGGATAACTTAGCAATCTTGAGTAGCTATATGCTACTGAGGCACACTTGGCTTGAAGCCTTTATTGTAAGATGAGCTTTGTGTTATTAGGATGGTAAAATCATCCAACAACAATAAAAACAGACGGATGAAAAAAGAGCTTAGAAGCGCAACATCGACGCAGGGGAGAAGAATGGCAGGAGCTCGCAGCTTGTGGCGAGCAGCAGGTATGAAGGAGGAACAAATAGGAAAGCCTATTATAGCCATTGCAAACTCGTTTACCCAGTTTGTGCCAGGACATACGCATCTACACACTGTTGGTCAGCATATTAAGCAGCTAATTGAGGAGCAGGGGTGCTATGCTGCTGAGTTTAATACCATTGCCGTTGACGATGGCATTGCAATGGGGCACGATGGTATGCTATACTCGCTTCCTTCGCGCGATATTATTGCCGATAGCGTTGAGTATATGGTAAATGCGCATAAGGCCGACGCGCTTGTTTGTATTAGCAACTGCGACAAGATAACGCCAGGCATGCTGATGGCGGCTATGAGGCTTAATATCCCTACTGTTTTTGTCTCGGGTGGACCTATGGAGGCTGGTAGGTATAAGGACAAGAAGTACGATTTGATAGATGCCATGGTGCTTGCTGCCGACGATAAGGTTAGCTCGGAAGATATCAGCGCAATCGAAAAGCTGGCGTGTCCGACCTGCGGATCGTGCTCAGGAATGTTTACGGCAAACTCTATGAACTGCCTTAACGAAGCTCTTGGTTTGGCACTACCCGGAAATGGTACCATAGTAGCTACGCACGTTAACAGAACAAAGCTGTTTGAAAAGGCAGCCAAGCTTATAGTTGATAATACCTGGAAGTACTACCGCGATGGCGATGAATCGGTTTTGCCAAGGAGCATTGCATCTCGTGCTACGTTTATGAACGCCATGTCGTTGGATATAGCTATGGGGGGATCTACCAACACGATACTTCATATACTGGCCATTGCGCATGAAGCGGAGGTCGATTTCACAATGGCTGATATTGACACCCTATCGCGAAGAGTTCCAGTTCTATGCAAGGTAGCCCCCAATACAGCACAGTACCATATTGAGGATGTTAACAGGGCTGGAGGTATTTTATCGATACTTGGCGAGCTGGAGCGTGGTGGCCTACTCGATGTATCGGTGCCACGTGTAGATGGCCTTCTGCTTGGCGAAGCTATTGCAAAGTACGACATATCCTTACCCACTGCTATTCCCGAAGCTTTTGAGATAGCAAAGAGCGCTCCAGCTGGGGTAAAAAGCATCGCTATGGGGTCGCAGAGCTGCAGCTGGGAGGTAGATTTGGATAGAGCTGCTGGCTGCATAAGAAGCGTAGATAGCTGCTACAACCGCGATGGTGGTTTGGGCGTTTTATCGGGTAACATCGCACGTAATGGCTGTGTGGTTAAAACAGCAGGGGTCGATCCTTCGATCTTTACCTTTGCTGGACCTGCGGTGGTGTGCGAATCGCAGGAAGAGGCCTGCGAGCTTATTCTTGGTGGTAAGGTAAAGGCTGGCGATGTGGTAGTTATCCGTTACGAAGGACCGAAAGGTGGACCCGGTATGCAGGAGATGCTTTACCCCACATCCTACCTTAAATCTATAGGATTAGGTAAGGCGTGTGCGCTGATAACTGATGGTAGGTTTTCGGGTGGCACATCTGGCTTATCTATCGGACATGTATCTCCCGAGGCTGCTAGTGGTGGCGAAATTGCGTTGGTTGAGAATGGTGATACTATAGAGATTGATATCGTTAACCGAAGCATAAGTGTGAAGCTTAGCAATGAAGAGCTGGCTGAGAGGAGGCGAAAGCAGGAGGCAAGAGGTAGCGAAGCCTATACGCCACAAAGCAGGGTACGCCATATTCCTAAATCGTTGCGCCACTATGCTCACTTTGTTTCGTCGGCCGATAAAGGAGCTGTTAGGCTCATCTAGTAGCGATAGCAATCATAGCTTATATAAATAGCAAAAGCTGCCCGTTAACGAGCAGCTTTTTGCATTTTTGTTGTTGTATAGTTCTAGTACCCGTAAGAGTTAGGACCTTGGAATGGCTTTCCATCAGCACCGTACATCAGCACCATATACTTGCCATCCTTCTTAACCATTAGCATGTACATCGAAGGCATATCCTTCATAACAAAAGCTTTGATACCTTCTACGCTCCAGCTTGCATAGCTACTTGCTGCAAATGCATCCTGAACAGCTTTAGGTAGTCCCTCGAGCGTAAGCTTACTCATAGACATAAGCAGCTCGTACTTTTTGTTGTAGAACAGGTTATGCTCGTTGTTGCCATCTTTAAGCTCTACCCAGTAGCCCCAAGGGCCCTGCATTACCTCCTTAATTACCCCATTAGGATAAAGCTTAAGGATGATAGCTTTTAGCGTATCAGGCACAACGTTAGGGTAGTTGATACAGTCGGAGTAGTTCTTATTCTTCTCCTTAACCTTTAGCAGCTTACCAGTAACATCGAAGTATAGAAAAACGTTATTCTGACCAGCCTTGGAGAGTTCGAACTTGTAGTGCTCTGTTCCATCAGCCTTTTTCAGCCTAACAATTTTTACAACAGTCCACGAGCCATTGCCGTACTCTGTAGCTTGGAAAGCCTTCTTAACAGTATCAGGAAGCTGTTCGGAGGTGTACTCAATCTCGGTCATCTCCCACTTACCGTTGCCCTTATACCAAGCCGAGCATTTGTACTGACCGTTTGCAGTTGCCTTGATTGACGAGCTTAGCGTAAACGAAGCAACCTGAAAACCATCAACAGAGGTCCAGCTTACATTAGAAGCGGAGGGGAACTGAGTGCCAAAAGCCGCCTTTACTGCGGTTTCGGATGTTTGGTTGTCGGTAGAAACAGCATCGTCGTTTTTAGAGCACGATGCCATTACAATAGCTGCTGCTAGAGCAACCCAAAGTAGCGTTGTTTTTTTCATATCTACGATTAAAATAGTTCAACAATTTTATTGCCTAACAAGAAATATAACCAATAGCGTGCCAAAAGTCAACCCGTCACAAAAAAGCAGAATACGAGCATCTTACAGCACTATTAGGGATGTAAATCGCATTAACATTTGGGGAAATTTTACACAAATCGTAGAAAAGAGTGAAGATGGTAAGCCCGTGTTATCCACAGGCTTACCCTAACATACCAATACCTCCCACAATAGAACAATCTATACAGAGGTTTAGCCCTGATAATTACGCCTTAGTATGTCGAACCAATGTTGTATATACAAATATTTTGCCAAAGTATTATAAAATGGCAGTTATTATTTTCGATTAAATGGTTGCCCTAATAATTTTGACATATTCGTTGTTGGTAACGTTGTTGGAGCGTATCGCATACGCCCTATATTGGCGAATGCGATTCGCCCGTACAGGCGGCAATCGCGATTCGTTGCAATCGTACCATTCGTTGCAACCGTACCATTTGGGGCGATTGTTCCGATTTGGGCGATCGTTTCATTTAGGGCGACCACAAGGGTCGCCCCTACGGGCGGCATATACGGTGTGTTGAGACCCAACAACCGAATAATGAAATGAATGTCCAACGCAATTTCTACGGTTGTTTATGATGCATTCCGATGTTTTTATTACCAATTTTTCATTGCGGATAACATATTCGTTGTAGGGGCAACCCTTGTGGTTGCCCTGATAATGGTGGTTACCCTGATAATGGTGGTTGCCCTGATTCGTAATTGGGATTGCGGTGTTGTTTGGGCGTATTGCATGCGCCCTATATCGGCGAATACGGTGCGTTACAAATGGGCGAATGCGATTCGCCCGTACAGGCGGAAAATGCGATTCGTTGCAATCGTACCATTCGTTGCAACCGTACCATTTGGGGCGATCGTTCCGATTGGGGCGATCGTTTCATTTAGGGCGACCACAAGGGTCGCCCCTACGGGCGGCATATACGGTGTGTTGAGACCCAACAACCGAATAATGAAATGAACGTCCAACGCAATTTCTACGGTTGTTTATGATGCATTCCGATATTTTTATTACCGATTTTTCATTGCAGATAACATATTCGTTGTAGGGGCAACCCTTGTGGTTGCCCTGATAATGGTGGTTGCCCTGATTCGTAATTGGGATAGCGGTGTTGTTTGGGCGTATTGCATACGCCCTATATCGGCGAATACGGTGCGTTACAAATTGGCGAATGCGATTCGCCCGTACAGGCGGCAATCGCGATTCGTTGCAATCGTACCATTCGTTGCAACCGTACCATTTGGGGCGATTATTCCGATTAGGGTGATCGTTTCATTTTGGGCGATCGTTTCATTTAGGGCGACCACAAGGGTCGCCCCTACGGGCGGCATATACGGTGTGTTGAGACCCAACAACCGAATAATGAAATGAACGTCCAACACAATTTCTACGGCTGTTTACGATGCATACCGATATTTTTATTACCGATTTTTCATTGCGGATGACATATTCGTTGTAGGGGCAACCCTTGTGGTTGCCCTGATAATGGTGGTTGCCCTGATTCGTAATTGGGATAGCGGTGTTGTTTGGGCGTATCGCATACGCCCAATATTGGCGAACGTGATTCGTTGTAAATGGGCTAATCGTTACTGTAAGATTCCTGATGGGCTTCGTTTTCTACGTAGATGTCGTCAACATCGTCGCTGGCTTCAATTTCGTACCTTACCTCTTTTCGTAGGTTTACGTAGGCATACGACTCGGGAAGTGTGGCTGCAAATACCCATGCTCCATGGCGTGGGTAGATGTATCGAGCTCTAACATTATCCCAGTAAACATTAATGCGTGGGAAGAAAACCCAACGATTGGTTAGTACGATGTTGGGTGCCCAAATAGGATGGTAAACTACCACTCGTTTGGGCTGGTGTACCCTAACATGCTTTACTACAATAACCTTTTTGGCTGGATGCCTATGTACCCTAACAACCCTAACATGTTGCGCGCTAACCCATTCGGATACGATTAGTACGGCTGCTAACAGCAGCAGTGCGCGTATAGTAAACGCTTTCATCTGTTTGTTTTTTATAATCAAGGTTGGATGGAATACACCTTAAATTGCAAATTGCTGCTTAAGGTTTTTCCATTTCCTATTTTTTGACGGATAAAAAAGCCGGGCAAGCACTAGGAATACCGGAAGATCAGCACCTTTGCCGATGCTTGCTTCCAACCCCAAAGCTGTGCTTACAAAGGATACAATTGAAAGCAGCAAAACCCTAACAGAATTAGGTTAATGGGAAGCACAAAAAAAGTTAAGGGAAGAAATCCTTCCCAGGACCTCTTCCCTTGCAGCTGAATTAAGCATAATACCCTAATTACATACGAGACGTAAAGTATTTGCCTACTCTACTAACAACTGATAGCGCACATAGTTGAATAAGCATCAAACTATCTTTTACGATAACCCCAGTAGTATAGCAGCCTAAACGAAAGCAAGTCGCGCTGTGGCATACCGTTAAGCCTTCTGATATTATCCGTGTAGGTAATAGGCTCGATGTTTTTAAACTCATCGAAGCTTTTACGATACATAACCGAAAGCTGGCTACCAGGAGCGAAAGTCCACGCAAAGCTAGCCTCAATGCTGGCAGCAGTGTAGTTAATGTCCCTGTTTTGCAAAAAGTCAATTCCCTCTACCCATCCATCCGACTTAAGATGGTAGAACTGCTTGTAATGAACGCTTGTCCAGTTATAGCGAGCACGTATGTTGGTATAAGCATTTTTAGAGATGATGTAGTTAAGCTCTGCCGACTGCTCGTAGTTCTTAATATCCCTACGACCCATAACAGGTTCGCCAGAAACGGCATCCTTTTCGGCATAGCCAATGGCATTTTCGTTGAATATACCAAAGAAGCCAACAGATGTAGCAAGCCTATCGTTGAAACGAAAGCTAGGATCGAGCTGTAGGTAGAAAGCCGACTTATTGTACCTATCGGCCATCCAGTAGCCAACCAACGAACGGTTGATATAGAAGGGCTTGTTGCGGTTGGTATTACCCGAGAGCCCCACCCAAATAGCTTTAGGTTCGGCATACTTATAACCAGCCTGACGAGGCTCGAAGAAGTCGTACTTAACACCAGGCGTAACCGAGGTTTCGAGATCCAAGTGCAGCTCGTTGTGGAATGTTAGTCCACCCGAAATAGTAAACTCGTTTCGCGAGTAGCGAGTAGGGTTGTAGAGCAGCTCGTTGGTAAAGAAGAACGAAAGACGACGAAATTTGGTTGATTTCAGACGATCGTAGGAGATGTACTCGGCCCTAGCAAAGTTAATAATACGGTTATTCTGGTCGATGTACCCCAAGTACGAAGGGTTGTAGGTATCCTGATAGAGCGTGTTAGAAAGCTCGAGCCTTAGCTTACCAGCCGTTTTGAGCGCGCTAACCTGATAAGCCGCACCATCGTTACTTTTGCTACCACGCTCAGCCTGAAGCGCATACTGTACCATACCCTTAAGCGCGTAGGTTTGCGACTTATCCGCAAGGTAGAAATCAACCGCCGAAGTGTTGGCCGTAAAACGCGAGTTGGGCACAACCATGTTGCCATTTATCACCGAAACGTACGAGCTATTTTTTAGAGGAACATCAACCACGCTAACATTGTAGTTGGTAAGCGGTTGAACGTTAACCTTACGCGTACTACCCGTTTGCAGATCTTTAACCGTAGCATACGAATCGTCGGTAAGCGCATTTAAAAACCCAATACCAAGCCCATCCTTAGTTCTACCCGAAATCTTAGTAGCATTTATAATAGCCGTAGAAGCAGGCATTTTTTCTACCACCTCGTTGGCAGCAAGACTCTGGTAGGCCTTAGCACCAAAGATAGGTGAGCTACCAATACGACGCGAGTAGAAAATACCACCCCTAGAGAAAAGCTCCGAGCCTTCGTTGAAGAACTGCCTATTTTCGTTAAACTTCTGCTCCACCGTAGTTAGGTTAAGCTGAACATCGTCCGACTTAACCTGGCTAAAGTCGGGAATTACCATCATGTCGAGCGTAAAACCATCCGAAATGCCGTACCTAACATCCAATCCCCCCTTGGTGGTATTTTCGGTACCCTTACTGCTACGTTCGGTAGAGTAGGAGATGTACGGCGTAAGCGAAAGGCGGAACGGCATAACCAGATTAGAGAAACCAGCTAAGCTACCAGCTTGATGGTTAATCCCCTCAACCTGCACATCCACAGGGTTAAAGGTATCCCACTCGAGGTTACGCTTAATTAGTCGCCAATGGTTAAAGCCCCAAACGCTATTTTTCGACGAAAACCTAAGCTGGGTAAGCGGAATTTCCATTTCAACCGACCAGCCCCAATCGTGAATCTTGGTAGCGCTGTACCAAACAGCATTCCAAGAACGATCGAAGTTGGTACCAGTAACCTTTTGGTCGGACTGAACCCCTGCAGGCGAAACCAGAAAGTAGAAAGCTGTTTGCCCATCGTTGTACGGACTAAAACCAATGGAGAAAATATCCGTATTGGGATCATCGAACGAATCGCGAGGACCAAGCTGCTTTGCAATAAGGTGTGCAGCTGTATCTTCCATCCTACCATAAATGTAGATAGACGACTTGTCGTACAGGATTCGAACCTCCGTTTTAAGCTTTGCCGGCTCGAGCCTATTGGGCGAATACTGAGTATAGCCATCAATAGGCTTGGCTTTAGCCCAAACCGAATCGGATAGATCGCCATCTACCCTAGGCTTAATGGTAGTGTAAACAATCTCGGCAGTTCGGCGAGCCTTTTGAGCCGACGAAATGCTAGGCGCAAAGAACAGTACAACAATAAGATAAAGGGCGATTTTAAACGAGCTTTTCATCCGTATATCATTTTTACGGTTGGATATTACCTTCTTTATTTGGAGGTGTAGGGTTTGGTATGGGCATGTTGAATCGGATAG
>Ga0209464_10000243_pt1 | contig 18516 bp, 16 predicted proteins | sample DOMMetBare1Fresh_2_FD_187473 | JGI IMG/M metagenome (GOLD analysis project Ga0209464, IMG submission 187473) | Wetland sediment microbial communities from St. Louis River estuary, USA, under dissolved organic matter induced mercury methylation -... | ecosystem: Environmental > Aquatic >...
ATGTTGCGTGCCATGGATAGCGTGAATGCCGTTTTACCCATCGAAGGACGTGCAGCAACGATAATCATATCCGAAGGTTGCCAGCCTGAAGTTAACCTATCAAGCGCAACAAAGCCAGTAGGAACACCACTAAGCCCGTCAGTACGTTTAGAAGCTTCCTCGATTTGAGCAATGGCATCTTTAACAATGGCATCCATCTTTAAGGCTTCCTTCTTAACATTACCCTCGGCAAGGTTGAAGATTTCCATCTGGGCAGTGTCAAGCAGCTCCTCAACATCTATACTTTCGTCAAACGAGCTTCTTTGGATATCGCTAGAAATGCGTATTAGCTCGCGCTGAATAAACTTCTGCGCAATAATTTTAGCGTGAAAGTTGATGTGAGCAGCCGAACCAACTTTAAGAGTTAGCTGGGTTAGGTAGTAAGGTCCACCTACATCATCGAGCTCGTTTGTTCGTTTAAGCTCCTGAGAAACTGTGTATATATCAATAGGCTCGAGCTTCGTAGAAAGACGAAGAATTGCCGAGAATATTTTTTGGTTAGCTTCCTTGTAAAATGCTTCGGGTTTCAGGATATCTAGGACGCTTATCACCGCATCCTTTTCCAGCATCATAGCCCCTAAAACAGCTTCTTCAAGATCTATAGCCTGTGGTGGAACCTTCCCCATCTCTAGTCCTACCGTTGCTACGTTGGTAGTGGGGGCATTCCGTTTAGTGTAGTTACCTTTTGCCATCATTTTTCGGATAGATGACAAAGGTAGCTACAATTTTGAAAGGAGGCTTTGGAGGTAGGAAGAGTTTATAAAAAATACTTATCAAGAAGCTAACCAGCTATTAACATCCCCAATAAAGGCAGATAAATGAAAAAAGAAGGTGTCCAAAAAGGATCAAGATACACGTTCTCCTTTTTTGGACACCTTCAGAAAAGTTTTATGAGGGAGCTAGTTTAAGCCTCTGTTCTTAAGAAGAGGCTTGATGCCAGGTTCAGCACCACGGAAACGCTTGTACATTTCCATAGCATCATCAGCAGCACCTTGCGAAAGTACGTTATCGCGGAAACTTTTTGCTGTAGCAGGATCAAAAATCCCCTTTTCCTTAAATAGCTCAAACCCGTCAGCATCTAGGACCTCTGCCCAAATGTAGCTGTAGTATCCAGCAGAGTAGCCACCACCCCAAATATGAGCAAAGTAGGTGGTACGATAGCGAGGCGCTATTTGAGGGATTAGCCCAAGCTTAGTATTTAGCAATTCCTTTTCAAACTTATTGATATCCAGGTTGCTAAAATCGGTAAGCGTATAGTACGACATATCCAAAAGCGAGGCAGCAAGGTACTCTGTAGTCGCAAATCCTTGGTTAAACTTATCGCTTTTGCTCATCTTTTCAACAAGCGAAGCAGGTATCACCTCGCCAGTTTTATAGTGCTTAGCATAAACCTTAAGCACCTCAGGCTCGAATGCCCAATGCTCGTTAATTTGCGAAGGAAGCTCCACAAAGTCGGTAGGAATAGCACCGCCTGTTTTGTAGTACGTGGTGTTTGCAAGAAGAGCGTTAAGCGCATGGCCAAACTCATGGAAGTAGGTTTCGGTTTCGTCCATGCTTAGAAGCGCAGGTGTATTGCCGCTTGGCTTTGTAAAGTTACAAGCAATAGATACCACAGGAGTAACAAACTTCCCATTTATATTTGTTTGAGGGCGGAAGCTGGTACACCAAGCACCACCACTCTTACTTTCTCGAGGGAAAAATTCCATATAAAGTACACCTACATGCTTCCCTTTTTCGGTAACCTCGTAGGTAACAACATCTTTGTGGTAAACAGGAAGGCTGTCAACCTTCTTAAAATCTAACCCGTAAAGCTTATTTGCACAATAGAAAACGCCCTTAGTAACATTATCTAAGCTAAAGTAGGGGCGAATTTGCTCCTCATCTAAATCGTACTTAGCCTTGCGTACCTTTTCGGCATAGTACCACCAATCCCACGACTGAAAATCTGTAACGCCATCTTTTGCAGCCAGCTTTTGCATATCAGCTAGCTCTTTTTTAGCAACAGCCAAGGCAGGTTCCCATAGCTGATTAAGCAGCTTAAATACATTCGCAGAGTTCTTGGCCATATTAACATCGAGGATGTAGTCGGCAGTATTGCTAAAGCCCAAAAGTTTAGAACGATCGAGGTTTAGCTTAAGGATGTCCTTAATGATGCTCTTATTATCGTTGCTATTGCCATTATTTCCCCTATTAAGGTAAGCTGTATAGATCTTTTCACGAAGATCGCGCCTTGAAGAGTAGGTTAAGAAAGGAGTAATGCTAGACCTATCTAGGGTGAAAATCCATTTTCCATCCTTTTTTGCCTCCTTTGCAGTAGCTGCAGCCCCATCAATAACGCCTTGAGGTAAGCCAGCCAGCTCGTCTTTAGAGCTTAGCTCCAGCTTAAAGCCGGCATTTTCAGCCAACAGATTTTGCGAAAACTTAACCCCTAGCTTCGATAGCTCTTCGTTAATCTTACGAAGCTGTCCTTGCTTTTCGACACTAAGGTCGGCTCCAGCACGAACAAAATCCTTATAAATAAGCTCTACCAAACGTTTTTGCTCAGTGTTAAGGCTCAACGTTTCTCTCTTATCAAAAATGGCCTTAACACGCTCGAAAAGAGGCTTGTTAAAGGTGATGTCATCGCTATGCTTCGAGAGCATTGGAGCTACCTGCTCAGCAATCTTTTGCATCTCATCGTCAGAAATGACTGATTTTAGGTTAAAGAAAATGAGCGAAGTGCGACTTAAGATCGACCCACTAGTGTCTAAAGCAACGATGGTATTTTCGAAAGTTGGAGCATCCTTACTTTCGGCAATAGCCTTTATTTCGGCATCGTGCATTTTTATACCCTCTTCGAATGCAGGAAGGTAGTGCTCTGTTTTAATCTTATCGAATGCAGGAACGTTAAAAGGAGTATTAAACTCTCCCAGAAGTGGGTTGTCGGCCTGCTTTTTGGTGCATGCGCTAAATATTACCATAGCAGCAATTGCAAAAATTGAGATTTTTTTCACTGGTTAATAATTACGTTAGCAGTTGTTTTAGCTCTTAAATGTGCATAAGCTACATTTAGCTGTAAACATATAAAAAAAAGATGGCAGCTAATGTTAATACACGATATATTGTAGCGTAGTATCGTAACAGATTTTGTATCTTATTTAATCAATAATAGCAATGTGTAAGGTTCAGTATGTAAGGGTTATAGCGTTGTTATTAGGTGTGTTTTTACTAGTCGCCGAAACATCTTGTACAACATCGCAGAAAATGAAAAAGAAAGCAGCCTTAGAACGGCAGGTAACTTTGGTTACAGATGGTAACCATTCACCATTTCAGCAAACCTCACCAAGCTATAAAGTAGGCATAGCGCTAAGTGGAGGAGGTGCCAGAGGATTTGCACATGCTGGCTTTTTAAAAGCGATGGATGAGCTTGGAATAAAGGCCGGCATTATATCTGGGACAAGTGCAGGTGCAATTGCAGGAGCAATGTATGCAAGTGGGATGGCACCCGATAGTATGCTTAAGGTGTTCGGGAATATTAGGCTGTTGCTACTTCCTCGATTACGCCTGAAGTCAAACCATACAACCGACACTTCCGAAATAAAAAAAGAGCGGGAGCGACTTTTAATTTATAATACCAAGGATATAGAGCGTATTTTAAAGATTACGCTACCAGACTCGACGTTCGAAGGGCTTAAGATACCGCTGGTGGTAAATGCAACAAATCTAGAAAAGGGACAAAACACCTACTTTCATCAAGGCGACTTGATCCATCCAGTGGTAGCATCGAGCGCAATCCCAATGGTGTTTAGCGCAGTAGAGATAGGAGGAAGTCGATTTGTTGATGGAGGAGTGATGCAGAATTTAGCGGTTTCTCCTATTCGGAACGTTTGCAAGTATGTGATTGCAGTAAGCGTAAATCCTATGGAAGATTACTCGAGCATGCCCAAAATGCAGGAGGCCGATTGGGAGCGAGTTTTTAGATTAATGGTTCGGGCTAATACGTTAAAAGATAGAGAGATGGCTGATCTGTTTATAGAACCAGTAGATTTGGTTCACTACAAGGTAACAGATACAAAGCAAAGCGAGGAGATGTTTTGGATTGGATATCGTGAGGGTAAAAAAGCCCTTTCGGATTTTATTCGTTTGCATCCAGATGTGCTTCAGTAAGCCCTCTAAAAAGCGTAGCCTAGCAACTTTACGCTGCTAGGCTACCATATAAAGAGGTTGAAAGTGGTTTACAAGTTTAGCCCTCTGTTTTTTAGTAGAGGCTGGATGCTAGGCTCAGCACCTCTGAAACGTTTGTACATAACCATTGCATCATCTGATCCACCTCTTGAGAGGATGTTGTCGCGGAATGACTTTGCAGTTGCTTGATCGAAAATTCCCTTCTCTGCAAATGCATCGAAAGCATCGGTGTCAAGCACTTCGGCCCACATGTAGCTGTAGTATCCAGCCGAGTAACCACCTCCCCAGATATGGCTGAAATAGGTAGTGCGGTAGCGAGGTGCAATTTGAGGTATTAGCCCAAGGCTTTCCATCGACTTCTTCTCGAATTCGTTGATGTCGAGATTGCTAAAATCTTTTTGAGTGTAGTAGTTGAGGTCTAAGATAGCCGCAGCAACGTACTCGACAGTTACAAAACCTTGGTTGAACTTTCCGCTCTTATCGAGCTTAGCAATGAGTTCTGCTGGAATAGCTTCGCCCGTTTTATAGTGCTTCGCATACACCTTTAGCACTTCTGGTTGGAACGCCCAGTGCTCGTTGATTTGCGAAGGAAGCTCTACAAAATCGCGAGGCACTTGAGTGGCTGCTAAGCCACGGTAGTGAACGCTAGAGAGAAGGTTGTGCAATCCATGACCAAATTCATGAAATAACGTTTCTACCTCATCGGCATTTAGAAGTGCAGGAGCATCGGCAGTTGGAGCCGAGAAGTTGCACACAATTGAAACAACAGGTGTTACAAACTTACCATCGATGTTAGATTGACGACGGAAGCTGGTACACCAAGCTCCAACGCGCTTTGTAGCACGAGGATGGTAGTCCATATAAAGAACGCCAATATGTTTACCCTTTTCGGTTACCTCAAAAGCCTCTGTTTGTTCCTTGTTTGGAACAGGGATATCGGTAAGCTTTTTAAACTCTAAGCCGTAAAGCTTATTGGCAACATAAAAAATACCATCCCGAACGTTTTCTAGCTTGAAGTATGGACGAAGCTGCTCCTCGTCCAGATCGTACTTTGCCTTACGAACCTTTTCAGCGTAGTACCACCAGTCCCACGACTGAAGTGTCTCGTTTACCCCTTCGCTTTTAGCAAGCTCCTGCATATCGGCAAGCTCCCTTTGGGCAACCTTTAGAGCAGGATCCCACACTTGCTTAAGTAGCTTGTAAACATTTTCGGGATTCTTCGCCATTCTGTCATCAAGAATGTAGCTTGCAGTAGTTTCGAACCCTAGAATGTTTGCACGCTCCTTAGAAAGGGTTAGAATTTTTCTGATTACCTCCTTGTTGTCATTTTCGTTGTAGTTATTGCCCCTATTAAGGTAGCCCTTGTACAGACGTTCGCGAAGGTCTCTTCTTTCAGAGTACTGTAAGAAAGGAATCATGCTAGGCTTTTGAAGCGTAAAAATCCACTTACCTTCCTGTCCTGCACGTTTAGCCTCTAGGGCAGCAGCCGAAATAACCCCTTGTGGAAGTCCTTTTAAGTCGTTAGGGTTTTCGAGAACAAGCTTAAAGCTATTAGTCTCAGCAAGGTTATTCTCGCCAAACTTTAGCGAAAGCAACGAAAGCTCGCCATTGATCTGACGAAGCCTTGCAATTTTATCAGCAGGTAGTCCAGCTCCAGCACGTTTAAAACCCTTGTAGGTATTTTCTAGGAGCATCTTTTGTTCGGTGTTAAGCTTACCAACAAGCTTCTTGTTGTTGTAAACAGCCTCAACACGAGCAAAAAGAGCATCGTTAAAGCTGATGTCATCGTAGTGCTTAGAAGTAAGCGGTGTAATTTGTTTAGCAAGCTCGCGCATCGCCTTGTCGCCATCGGTGCCAAGCATATTGTTAAACGTACTGCTAACCTTGCTAAGCATTGCTCCAGCATTGTCTAAAGCCACAATAGTGTTTTCGAATGTCGGCTTTGCCTTGTTGTTTGCAATGGCAGCAATCTCAGCATCATGCTGCTTAATAGCCTCCTGGTAAGCAGGAAGGTAGTGCTCGATTTTAATCTTTTGGAAATCGGGTACCTGAAATGGAGTTTTAAACTCGCTAAAAAAAGGATTATCCTGGGATTTCCCCTCGAATCCTACAAGGAGCATGGCGGTTGTAGCAGCCATAAGTACAATTCTTTTCACAGTTCTGCGCAATTTTAAGTTATAACAGCTTGTTGCCATCTTATCGAATAGCAAGAATGGGAGTAAAAAAAGTAAAAAGGAACGACTTGAGCAACGCTGTGTTGCATAGTTAAACCATGCCTGTTTACCAAATAATAGACAAGTATAGGTAGCGAAACTTGTTGTTAGGAGCTAAAAGAGTGGGAGTTTGATCTAAATTTTATACAGGTGCTAATTGAGCAATCTGTTTTTTAGCGTGGTTTTTAAATAATCCCAATGTTAAGTGGCACATAATCAGCGTTATGGAAAATTTAACAAAAAAATCTAATAAAAATTTGCTTTTATAAAAATTAGTGTTCTATATTTGCAGTGTACTAGTAATGTAGAACACTAAAACAATAAGCAATGATTGAAGTAAAAAACTTGCAATTTGGCTACAGCAAAAAGAGGAAGCTATTTAAGGATCTTTCTCTAAGCCTAGAAGCAGGGCATATATATGGTTTGCTTGGAAAGAATGGAGCAGGCAAAACGTCGCTTCTTAAGCTGATTGGAGGAATGCTTTTTGCTGAAAAAGGTAGCTATAGCGTAGTCGGATTCTCGCCAAGTAGGAGAGAACCTAATTTTTTAAGCGATATCTTTTATATCCCAGAAGATATCTACACCAATGATCAGACCGTAAAAGATTTTGTGCTTTCCAACTCACCATTCTATCCAAAGTTTGATTTGGGTAACTTTTTGAGCTACATCAAGGAGTTTGAGATTGGGTACGATGAGAAGCTATCGAAGTTATCGTTTGGGCAAAAGAAGAAAGCGATTATCGCTTTTGGGTTGGCAACCTGCTGCTCCGTTCTAATTCTTGATGAGCCAACAAATGGGCTAGATATCCCATCTAAGAGCCAGTTTAGAAAGATTGTAGCATCTGTAGCTACCGAAGATCGCTGTATTATAATTTCTACACACCAAGTTCGCGATTTAGACAACCTGATAGATACTGTAATTATACTTGACGAAGGAGAGATTGCAATTAACGAGCCTGTTGATGCCATAACCGAAAAGCTGCTATTTAAGACGGTTCCTCTAGAGCAATCGGGTTCGGCGATTTACGGAGAGCCCTCGCTAAAAGGCTTTACAGGGGTATTCTACAACACCAACAACGAGCCATGCAAGCTCGATATGGAAATTCTGTTTAACTCTGTTCTTGCACAAAAATCGACGATTAAAGGCGTTTTCATCGCAAGCCAGGTTTAGTAAGCCAAAGCTCAATTGATGTTGACACAACAACCAAAAATTAAACGAATGAAAAACAATATTTTTGATATAAACCGATTTGGGTTGCTAGCCAAGAAGCGATTCCTTGATACAAAATCGACAACCACATTTGAAGTGCTTGGTGTGGCTGCAGTTTTGGCGATAATACTTGGCATTACAGCTATGACTGGCGAGATTTCGTTAACAGCACAGCAGATAATCTATGCCGTTGGAATGGCATTTTTGGGTATTGTTTATGCTGATGCTGCTTTTTCTGATTTAAAGGATAAGACAAAGGGGATGTTTTACCTTTCAACCCCTGCATCGCACCTCGAGAAGCTGGTTAATGCTATCCTGTTTACCTCGATTCTTTTCCCGATAGTTTACACGGTTCTTTTCTTTACGGTAGATGGCCTATTCTTCGCAGCGTTGGGAGGTTCTGGGCTGGTAAAGATGGGGTCGATGGCTTTTTTTGAGTGGGATCAGGTTCTGCAAATGGTTCGACCATTTCTTATAATGCAGTCGGTATTTATGCTTGGTTCTATTTGGTTTGGTAAGCGAAGCTTGCTAAAAACAAGCGTAGCTATCGTTGCATACTATGCGGTGCTATCAATTGTAGGAGTGCTGATATTTAAGCTAATGATTGACGACTCTGCTCTACATCACAATGTTAACATAAACGTTAGTCCTAACGAGTTAATTAGTAAAGGATTAGTTGAAGTTGTGCTATGGATGCTTATCCCCTTCTTTTGGGTGGTTACCTACTTTACCTTGTCAGAGAAGCAACTCTAAACCCTACAGCTATGGAATTTAACGATAAAGCAGCAATATACCTCCAGATTGCCGACTATATGTGCGACAATATCCTAATGGGGAGCTGGAAGGCTAACGAAAAGATAATCTCCATCAGGGAGCTAGCCGTAGAGTTAGAAGTGAATCCTAATACAGCCATGAGGGCGTATGAATACCTTCAGAGCAGAGGGATCATCTACAACAAAAGAGGAATTGGCTACTTTGTTTCCGAAGATGCCTCAACAAAAGTTAAGTCGCATTTAAAGGAGGAGTTTATCAGCCAATCGCTACCAACCTTCTTCAAGAACATCTTCCAGCTCGAAATATCATTGGATGAGCTTGCCAAGATGTACGAAGAGTACAAGCTAAGCGTTGTTAGGTGATTTGTTTAAAGTTAAAAATGAGAATGTTATGAAAACAAGTAGAATTCTGATAGCCGCATTTGTGCTAATCTCGATAGTAACTACCGCGATTATGTCTTTACGAACAGTTCGCATGCTCGATAGCCTCAAGGATCAGGACAAGATTTCGAAGGGAGATTTTTCTAAAGCCGACAAGATTTCCATTGCATCTTCCGATTCGCTTTACATTCAAGGAGGCGATAAGCTTTACATTGTAGCCAATTTTGATAGTACAAAACCAGCTTTAGTAGCTCTAGAGAAGGGTTGGAAAGATTCTATTGAAGTTAAGCAGGAGAATGGAGCTATAAAGCTTCTCTCTAAGGTAAAAAACGTCAAGGGTAGAGTCCTTGTCGTGCTTAACATGGCAGCTCCCAAGGCAATTTATGTAGATGGAGCTAACGCCGAATTTGCAGGGTTTAGCGGAGATAATGTAAACCTATCAGTATCTGGAAATACTGAACTTAGGATACTAAATGGGAAGGTTGGTACGTTAAACCTAACTGGAACTGGTAATGCCGATGTTGATTTTGAGGAAGGAGCAAAGGTAGATTCCTATGCCATAAAGATCAGCCAAAATGTAAACGTGAGCGGCGTTTCTGCCAACAGCAAGCTGTCTATGAGCGTTGATGGTAATGCTAAGGTAAGCTTACGTTCGGGTAAATAAGAATAGATATTCGTTACTACTAAAACAAATTGAAATGAAAGCTCTATTAGCCAACCGTACAGATCGAGTAGTTTTTTACTCAACTATTGTTAGTGGGATTCTTTTTATAGCATGTGTGGGGTTAATGGCAACAAGCTTTAAGCCAATATTTAAGGATAAGGCTTTAGCCGAATCGGTTAACCAGCAGGTGATTAGCGAAATAAAAGCTAGTACAGCTGAGGTTCAGAAGCTTTTGGTGATGGTTCCGGTAATGGTTGAGCAGCCGTTCGTACAGGAGCTTAACGGAGCTATTCTTCCCAAGAGTATCGACTTTAATCAGCCTTTGAATGGCGTTATAGATTTAGGAAAGAGCTTGGTAACAAGCGAGAAGTAAGCTTAAGTTATACTGATTGTAAACGTGGTTGTTAGACAATTCAGAAAAGAAGGGGGGCAAAAAAGTAGCACGTATCACAAAATGGCATTACGACAAGTTGAACAGCATTATAGCAAGCTGTGGTGTATTTCGTAATACAGGATGCGTGTGTATCGATACTTTTTTGCCTCCCTATTTATTATTGGTACGCTCTGCTAATTAGCAACAAATCGGTTAGCGCAATTGCCGCTGCAGCCTCGAGAACAACAGGCACTCTTAATGCAATGCATGCATCATGGCGACCTTTAATTACGAGCTCCTCCACACTTCCTGTATTGCGATTTAGCGTATTCTGAGGAAGTCCGATACTTGAAGTAGGCTTAATAGCAACCCTAAACACCAGCTCGTTTCCATTCGTTATTCCTCCATTTATTCCCCCGGCATTGTTGGATGATGTTTTACCATCGGGAGTAACAATGGCATCGTTATGCTCGCTTCCCTTCATAGAAGCAGCCGCAAAACCCGACCCAAACTCAATACCCTTAACAGCAGGAACTGCAAAAACGATGTGGGATATCAGCGATTCTGCCGAATCGAAGAATGGCTCGCCTAGCCCAGAAGGAAGTCCAGCTATGCAGCACTCCACCAGTCCCCCAATTGAGTCGTGCTGCAAAACAATCTCATCAATAGCTTGTTCTACGTCAGCTCTTCCACCGGCAGCTACAAGCCTAGATGCAATAGAGACCTTGCCTAGCACCTTCTTTGCCACCGAACCAGCGGCAACAATGCCAAGCGTGAGCCTCCCTGAAAAGTGACCACCACCTCGGTAATCTTGAAATCCCTTGAACTTTTCGTTGGCAACAAAATCGGCATGACCTGGTCGTGGGGCTGCTACCAGGTTGGCGTAGTCTTTGGAAATGGTGTTGGTATTTCTGAAGATAATGGTAATAGGCGCACCAGTTGTGTAACCATTGAAGACTCCAGATATGAATTCGGGCTTATCCTCTTCGTTGCGAGGTGTTGTTCCTTTTGCCCCACTTTTACGGCGGGAGAGGTCTGCGAGTAAATCTTCCTCTGAGAGAGGTACTCCTGCAGGGCAACCATCTATGTTGATGCCTACGGATACCCCGTGGGATTCTCCAAATATTGTAACTTTAAATAACCTTCCGAATGAGTTCATAGCTAGATTTTGTAAGTGGTATAAAGCGTTTTTTACAGAATGATTTGCTCAAGGTGATCGAAAAATTCGGGGTACGATTTTGCCACACACTCGGGCTGATCTATGAAAATAGGACCATCAGCAATAAGCGCAAGCACTGCTGCGGCCATTGCCATTCGATGATCGTTGTACGAGCTAAAGCTGCATGAACGGGGTTTGGAGCCCTTGATGTACATCTCATCGTCCTCTATTTCAACAATAACTCCTGCTTTGGCAAATTCGTTCTGAATGGCCAGTGCCCTATTGCTCTCTTTGTGCGTAAGGCGGCTAACCCCTTTTAAGAGGGTTGTTCCTTTGCAAGCAGCCGCTAGTACCGCCAACGGAGGAAAAAGATCAGGGCAGTTGGTTGCATCAAACGAAAAAGCTTTAAGGTTAGACTTGGCCACGGTTATATAGTCGTTCTCTTCGCTAATGTATCCACCAGCAAGGGTAATTGCTCGGATGATCTCCTTATCCGCTTGTTTAGATAGCGACGAAATGTTCTCTACCTTCAGCTTTCCGGCTATTGCACCTGCTACCAAAAAGAAAGCAGCACCGCTCCAGTCGCCCTCGGCCTTAACAACCGTAGGCAGGTATTGCTGTCCCACTTTTATAGAGAAATGCTTGTAGTCGTTGTTGGTAACATCTACCCCAAACATTTTCATTACTTCAATAGTCATATCAATGTAGGGCTTGCTTTTTAGGTTGTTTACCTTTAGCGTAACATCCTTGTGAGCTAAAGGAGCAGCCATAAGCATACCTGTTAGGATTTGAGAACTTAGCGATCCATCGATGGTAGCAGCTCCACCAGTCATAGGGCCACTAACAGCAATTGGGAGAAGTCCGTTTTGCGTTTTGCAGCTAGCTCCCAGCTGATTTATGGCCTCTTCGAGTCCATGCATTGGGCGCGACATTAGCGAACCATGGCCTGTAAGTGTTTGAGGCGTAGGAAGTGTTGCCAAAATCGGGCTAAACATGCGAATGCTTAGCCCCGCTTCACCGCACGAAAGCTCCGTTGAACTTGCCCTAAAGTTGCCTGTGATGGTCCATTTGGTAGGATGCTCTATTACAGTTGCACCCATTTTCTTTGCAATTTCAAGTGCAGCAATGCAGTCGTTACAGCGACTAGGGTTAATGATTTCGGAGGTGCCATTAGCCAGCATTGCAGCAGCAACGGCCCTTTGCACAATACTTTTTGATGCAGGAATACACACTGTTCCCCTAACTTCCGATGGCCTTACTTCTTTCATAGCAATAAATTTCTTCTACTTCGTTTGTCCCAAGCAATGGAGTGTAGATAACCAGCTTAGGGCGATGTTTAGCTATGCAGCTACTTGCCTCAGAAGGCGTACAAGCCAAAAGCTCTTCGTTTAAGTAGCGGCAGTCGTTGGTGTTGCACACAGCAATGGTAAGACTGTTTTCTTTCGAGTTTCTCCCTAATGCCTCCTCCATTAAAGGAACAAAAGGGGTGTAGCTAGTAAATAATTCGTAGGCTTTTGCTGCTTGATACAGTAGCCACCTTTGGGCATCTACTACCTTATTCCCATTCTTTAGAGCAAGGTTGGCTAGAGGCGAGGCGTGGTAGTTTGCATCAAACACCACAAGCCTTTTGGGGAGCGTATTCAGCTCCTTTGGCAATGCACCTGGCGAAAGGCAAGATACAAGGATGTCAGCACGAGCTAATGCATCTCCGATATCGCTCAACGCAACAGCATTACACCCAAGAGCCAGCGCAACCTCCTGTGCTTTAGAGAGAGTACGATTGGCAAGAGTCAGAGAAGCTCCACTACGGTTCAGTCCGTACGCAGCAGCTTTACCAGCACCACCTAGTCCTACTAGAAGTACGTTCTTCCCACTTATCGAAACGCCATCACGTTCGAGAGCCTTTACCACACCGTACCAATCGGTGTTGAAGGCCGTAATCTTACCATCTTTACATACCAACGTGTTAGCACCTCCAATAAGGCGAACCTCTTCTGATAGCTCATCTACAAAAGGCAAAACAGCTTCCTTGAAAGGGGCTGTAATGTTTGCCCCGCAGAGTTTTAACGATTTGGTAGCATCTACCAGATCAAGAGCATTCTGAACATGGATACGAGTATAAAAATCGCCATTGCTAAGTAGCGCATTATGCATCAAAGGGCTTTTGCTATGCAGTATTGGGTTCCCAAAAACGGCGTAAAGCTTACTGTTCATCATTGTTTAGAATGTTAAGCATTAGCTGCATTTCAGGAGCCGATAGCTGCCCTGCTGCTGTTGGGGCATTGTTTTGGGAAGCAAACGAAAAAGGAGCGCCAAGAAATAGGTTGGCAACTCTCGTTATTCGTCCTTTTTCTCCCATTGCAATAGCAACAAGAGGTTTAGGTGTTTTTTCGTAAAGCGATAAAATTCGTGCAGAGTCGGCAATGCTGGTAGCCATTGTAGCAACCTTAAGGATGTCAGCACCATCGCTTACCATGAGCTCCATTATTTCTTGCAAAGATTGGAGGTTGGGAGTGCTGCTATAGTTATGGTACGATACAATAACCTTACAGCCAGCGGCTTTAGCTTTGCTTGCTAGAAGCTGCTTCTGCTCGTTAGGGAGCTCCACCTCAATATCAACATAAGCAGCACCCGATTCTATCGCAGCCCCAAGTAGCAAAGCTTGCTTCTCGAGTCCTACGACATCAGGCCTACAAGTTGCTATAAGGTTGGGATGCTTTTTGAACACTTCACGTACCTGATCTTCATTTAGCTCAAGCAGATCAATACGTATTTCTCCCATATCAACCTGTTCAAGTTCGGTAAGTAGCATCCCTAAGCTAAGGCTTCCAAAGCTTGTGCAAATCATATTTCGGCCTCCAGATCTTTAAACAACAATCCGAGCTCTTCTACGCTTAGCGACGTTACGTTAACTTTACCTATGCCTTCCATTAAAATAAAGTGTATAAACGACTTTTCCTTCTTTTTGTCTTTTAGCATATAGCTGTAAGCTAGCTTTTTATCAAGGTCTAAAGAAGTTGGTAGCATAAGGTTCCTAAGTAGCTGCTCTATTCGAGCTACATCGTTGGAAGTAATCAACCCTTTGAGCTTTGATAGCTTTGCCGCAAATATCAGTCCCAAGCTTACCGCTTCGCCATGCGGAAGCTTTGTTAGCTTTTCCACAGCATGTCCCCAAGTATGACCGAGGTTAAGCTTTCGTCGTTCGCCTTGCTCTCTCTCATCGTTTGAAACGATTTGGGCTTTTATCCTTACCGAGTTTTCTACAACCTTGCTAATAGCTTCTACGTTCCGATTAGCTAGCAAGGTGCTATTTTGTTCTAGGTATCTAAACATATCCGAATCGGCTATAAGCGTGTGCTTTACCACTTCGGCCAATCCTGCTCTAAAGTCTCTTTCGTCGAGCGAGATTAGCGTTTGAGGATCGCAGATAACAAATTCAGGTTGGTTAAAGGTTCCAACGATGTTCTTGTAGCCATCTAGGTTTACCCCATTTTTACCTCCAACGCTAGCATCAACTTGCGAAAGCAGCGTAGTTGATACGAAGCCAAACCTAACGCCACGCATAAATGTTGATGCAACGTATCCAGCAACATCGCATACAATACCTCCTCCAATGGCAAGGATAAAAGAGCTTCTATCGGCATCTTGCGAAAGTAGCCAGCGGTAAATGCTTTCGGCGGTTTGCAGCGATTTGTGCTCTTCGCCTTGCCCAATGCAAAAGCAAGGGAGATGAGCAAAGCTGCTGCCGTATATGCTTTTTACCTTTTCGTCTGTAACTACGAATACGCCTGTTGGTGGGATATACTTCCCAACGTTTTGTATCGATTCGCCAATAAGTATCGACGAGTCGGTGTAGGTGCCGTTTACTTTTACCTCTACCATTTTGTGCTTAGATATCTCTTGTTACGTTAATTTGGTGGTTGATAGATTCTTCGTGAATCGACTGGAATATCTCGGATATAAACTTATCGCTTAATCCTTTACCATTCCCTTTGGCAATCATTTTGTTGATAATGTCGCTCCACCTAGCCGATTGCAGAATGCTCACGTTGTTGTCCTTCTTGTGAAGGCCAATCTTCTCGGCAATCTTCATTCTTGCTTCAAGGATATTGAGCAGCTGATCGTCGTACATATCAATCTGAGAGCGAAGCTCATCTAAGGTACGAATAAATTTCTCATCGCTTGTGCTTTCCGACTTCATCTTGAGGCCGCTGAGTATTTCGCCAAGTCTTGCAGGGGTTACCTGTTGCTTGGCGTCGCTCCAAGCAGCATCTGGGTTACAGTGCGACTCGATCATCAGCCCATCGAGGTTAAAGTCCATTGCACGTTGGGCAATTTCGGCAATCATCGTTCTGTTTCCACAAATGTGACTAGGGTCGCCAATTATGGGTAAATTTGGATGGATGCGCTTAAGCTCAATCGGTACTTGCCAATGAGGGGTGTTTCGTAGATCGCTTTTGCCCCAAGTTGAGAATCCTCTATGAATTGCACCAAGCTTTCTGATACCTGCTGCATAAATTCTGTTTATTCCACCATCCCAAAGTTCGAGATCTGGGCTCAGAGGGTTTTTTACAAGAACAGGTATGTCAACTCCTTGTAGAGCTTCAGCAATTTCTTGCATTGCAAAAGGGTTGGCTGTTGTTCGTGCACCAATCCATATCAGGTCAACCCCATACTTAATGGCCTCAAACACATGCTTTACAGAGCCCACCTCGGTTGCAACGGGCATTCCAGTTTCCTTCTTTACCTCTCTAAGCCATTCTAAACCAATGCTTCCAACTCCTTCGAAGTTGTTAGGGAAGGTTCTTGGCTTCCATATTCCAGCTCGGAATATATCCACCTGCCCTAGTGCTTTAATCTCTTTCGCTGTTTGCATTAGCTGCTCGGGGCTTTCGGCGCTGCAAGGTCCTCCAATTATTAGAGGCTTTTTTAGGCCTGGTAGCCATTCCGACATCGGAATCAAATCGTTTAGCTCGTTAGCTGCCATAGTATCTATTTTTTACTTGTTTTGTTTCTTAACCTCTTTTTTCGAGTACCTGCCTAATCTTGTTGGCTTTACTTATCAAATCCTTTAGTCCCTGTTCGTCTTTTTGTTTGATACAGTTCTTAAATAGCTGTAGGTTGGCAATATAGCTCTCCAGCGCTACCTCCAAATGATCAGCGTTTTCGAGCATAATTGGAGCCCACATTTCGGGTGAACTTTTGGCAAGCCTTACGGTTGATGCAAATCCACTTCCCGCCATATCAAAAATCGAGCTCTCATCCTTTTCAATATCCAGCACGGTTAGCCCTAGCGTAAAGGATGATATGTGTGATATATGCGAGACGTAGGCTAGGTGCTTATCGTGCTCGTCAGAATCGATTCTCTTCAGTTCCATCCCTAGCTGAACAAACAAATCCTCAACACGTTCTGCAGCATCGGGGGCGCTTTTTTCTCTGTCGCAAATAATCCCCAGCTTTCGGTAAAACAAGCCGCTGTGGGCCGCCGATGGGCCGCTGTACTCGGTGCCTGCAATGGGGTGGGCTGCAACAAATCTGGCACGTCGTGGATGTTTTGCAACAGCGTCACAAATTCCTTTTTTTGTAGATCCAACGTCAAAGATAACACCATTTGTGGGTAGATGGTTTAGCGCTTCTAGCACCACTGATGGGGTAACACCAACAGGAACAGCCACAACTACAACGTCCGATTGAGAAACTGCTTGGTCGAGTGCCATGCACTGATCTACAAGTCCGAGATCCAGCGCTTCTCTTTGATGAAAAGGATTGGCATCTACTCCTAAGACACGATGCTGCATGTGCTTAAAATCGAGTGCCATCGATCCTCCAATTAGTCCTAATCCTACAACAGTTATGTTCATTTTAGTCGAGTTCAAATGTGCTAAGTATGGCTGCTGCTTTGCTTAGCGTTGGTTCATCGGCACATAGCGATATTCGTAAAAATCGATTACCATTGCTGCCAAAAATAGTCCCAGGCGTAATAAAAACGCCTTTTTGGTAAAGGATGGTGTCGGCCATCTCTTCTGCGTTTTTTACCTTATCTGGTATCTTTATCCACAAAAACATTCCCGAGTGCTCTTTAGGGAGTTCGCAACCCAACTTAGATGCAATCTCTTGAGCTATCAAAAGTCTCTTCTTGTACTGTTCGTTTATGCTACTAAACCAGCTGCTATCTGCTTCTAGTGCTTCGGCAGCGGCTAGCTGGATTGGGAGTGCCATTCCCGAGTCCATATTGCTCTTAAAGGTGAGGGCTGCAGCAAGGTGCTCTGCTTTTCCTGCTAGCATTCCAACACGCCATCCTGCCATATTGTGCGACTTGCTCAGAGAGTTTAGCTCTACGGCAACTTCTTTTGCCCCATCAACGCTTAGGATGCTTAGCGGTTTGTCGTTGAGTATAAAGCTATACGGATTATCGTGGCATATCAAGATGCTGTGCTTTTTGCCAAAGGCAACTAGCTTTTCGAACAGCTCGGTTGTTGCTTTTGCTCCTGTTGGCATGTTGGGGTAGTTTACCCACATTAGCTTAACCTTGGTAAGGTTGGTGCTCTCTAGCTCTTCGAAATCTGGTAAAAATCCGTTTTCTTCAGTAAGGTTATACTCTACAGGAATACCTCCTGCAAGCTTTGTGGCGGCAGGGTAGGTGGGGTATCCGGGGTTAGGAACTAGCACTTCATCCCCTTCGTCTAAAAAGGCCATCGATAGGTGCATTATGCCCTCTTTCGATCCTGTTAAGGGGAGCACTTCATTGGAAGGATTAAGCGAAACGCCATACTCCCTACTATAGAAGCTTGCAAATGCATTTCTAAGCTGTGGTGTGCCTATGTAGCTTTGGTAGCCATGGGCATTTTGCATTTGGCTTGCCTGGCATACCGTTCTTATTGTAGCCTCCGATGGTGGTAGGTCTGGGTTGCCTATGCCAAGGTTTATGATTGTTCGACCGCTTTTGCGAAGCTCGTCAATTTCCTTTAGCTTCCTAGAAAAGTAGTATTCGTTTACTTTTCCTATTCGTTGTGATGTTTTTACGTGCATTGGGTTCAATTTGGCGTTAAACAATCTCTGTTCCTGCTTGGTACTCGCCAAGTACCTTAAAGTACGTTGCTGTTTCGTTTAGCGTTTTTACGGCTTCGAGGTACTGCATGTAGCTATCGTAAACCAAATCGGCATGAAATACATACTCCCACTTTGCTCCAACCTTTGGGAGAGAGTGAAGCATGGTTAAGTTTACGCCGCATTCTGCGATGTCTTTTAGAATTGCAGCAAGTGCTCCTGGCTCGTGCTTTGCCGAAAAGCAGATGCTTGCTTTATCGGACATGGTATTGTGTACTTTGCCATTTTTCTTGGTGAGAATTAAAAAGCGGGTGTAGTTTTCTTTGTTCGACTCGATTTCGGGTGCAATAATCTCTAGCCCAAACAGCTCAGCGGCTAGTGTCGAACCTATGGCCGCCTTGCCTCTAACATCTCCTTCTGCTATCTTTCTGGCACTTAGTGCGGTGTCGTCCGATTCTACGATTCGCCAGCTAGGGTGTTCGGATAGGAAATCG
>Ga0209464_10000246_pt1 | contig 18259 bp, 18 predicted proteins | sample DOMMetBare1Fresh_2_FD_187473 | JGI IMG/M metagenome (GOLD analysis project Ga0209464, IMG submission 187473) | Wetland sediment microbial communities from St. Louis River estuary, USA, under dissolved organic matter induced mercury methylation -... | ecosystem: Environmental > Aquatic >...
GGCGCCACGCCCAGCAGGCCGCCCAGCCGCGCCGCCAGCCGCCGCGGCGGGAGCGCGCCGGCCGGCGCCACGAAGATGGTGTCGTCGCCGGCGAGGGTGCCGAGCACCTCGGGCAGCCGCGCGTCGTCGATGGCGCGCGCCACCGCCGAGGCGGCCCCGGGCGCGGTGCGCACCACCACCAGCGAGGCGTTGGCGTCGAGGGCCCCCACCAGGCCGCGCAGCGCCGGCAGCCCCTCCTGCGGCGGCGGCCCATCCACCTCGTAGAAGGCCCCCTCCGGCCGCGAGACCCGGCGCGCCCCGAGCCGCGCCAGGTCGCGCGAGAGGGTGGCCTGGGTGGCGCGGAAGCCCTCGCGCCCCAGCGCCGAGAGCAGCTCCTCCTGCGTGCCGATGCGGCGCACCCGCAGCAGGCGCGCCACCGCGTCGCGCCGTCGCTCGGCCGGCCTCATGTGGCCGTCACCAGCGAGCCGGCGCCGCGGTCGGTGAAGAGCTCGGCGATGACGGTGTGCGGCTGCCGCCCGTCGAGCACGTGGACCCGCTCCACCCCGCCGGCCAGGGCGGCCTGGATGGCCAGCGCCTTCCAGCGCATGCCGCCGGTGATGGCCCCGGCCTCGATGCGCCTCGTCAGGTCGGCCGAGGTGAGCTGGCGCACCAGCTCGCCGTCGGGGGCCGACTCGAGCACGCCGGGCACGTCGGTGAGGTAGATGAGCTTCTTCGCCCCCAGGGCCACCGCCACCGCCGCCGCCACGTCGTCGGCGTTGATGGAGAGGCCGGTGCCGTCGGCGGCGAGGCCGATGGGCGAGATGACCGGCACGTAGTGCTGGTCGAGGAACATCCTGAGGAACTTCACGTTCACCTCGACCACCCGCCCCACGTAGCCGAGGTCCACCCCGCCCTCCAGGCCGCGCTTCTCGGCCCGCAGCAGCGTGCCGTCCTTGCCGGAGAGCCCCACCGCGCCGGCGCCGCGCGCGTTGAGCATGGCCACCAGCTCCTGGTTCACCTTGCCGGTGAGCACCATCTCCACCACCGGCAGGCTGGCCGCGTCGGTGATGCGCATGCCGTCGAAGAACTCGGAGCGCTCGCCCAGCTTCTCCAGGGTGCGGGTGATCTCCGGCGCGCCGCCGTGCACCACCACCGGCTTCAGCCCCACCCGCTTCAGGAGCGCCACGTCCTCGGCGAAGGCCTCCTTGAGGCTCTCCTTCACCAGCGCGGCGCCGCCGTACTTGAGCACCGCCACCTGGCCGGAGAACTGGGCGATGTACTTGAGCGCCTCGACCAGCAGCGTCCGCTTGAAGGCCGGGCTGTAGTTGGCGACCCGGTCGTCCTTGGCCATCATGCCGTCCGGCTTCTGGACGATCATGGAGGTGTAGTCGGCGTTGATCTTCACGTAGTCGTAGGAGAGGTCGCAGCCCCAGGCGGTGGCGCGCGCCTCGCCCTCGGAGAGCTCCACCAGCACGTCCACCCGCGGCTCGCGCAGCTTGGCCCGCAGCGCGTCCAGGTCGAGCTCGGTGGGGGCCCCCTTCTCGAAGACCACCACCCCCTGCAGCGAGACGCGCGCCTTGTAGGGGTCGATGGGCCAGCCCTGCGAGCCGGCCCGCGCCCCCACCGTGGCGAGCACGCGCCCCCAGTTGGGATCGGCGCCGAAGACCGAGGCCTTCACCAGCGGCGAGTGGGCGATGGCGCGGGCGCAGTCGCGCGCCGAGACCTCGGTGGGCGCGCCCGTGACCACCACCTCGATCATGCGGGTGGCCCCCTCGCCGTCGGCCGCCATGGCGCGCGCCATCTCGCCGAAGAGGTCGGTGAGGGCGGCCTCGAAGACCTCGAGGTCGGGCCCCGGCTCGGTGATGCGGGCGTTGCCGGCCAGGCCGTTGGCCAGCACCAGCGCGGCGTCGTTGGTGGACATCTCGCCGTCCACCGTCAGCATGTTGAAGGTGCGGTGGACGGCGCGGGCCAGCACGTCCTGCAGCGCCTTGGGGGTGATGGCGGCGTCGGTGGCCACCAGCGCCAGGGTGGTGGCGAGCTGCGGCGCCAGCATGCCCGAGCCCTTGCAGATGCAGGAGAGCACCGCCGCCTTGCCGCCCAGCGTCACCTCGCGCGCCGCCATCTTGAGGCGGGTGTCGGTGGTCATGATGGCCTCGGCGGCCAGGTCGGCGTGGTCGCCGAGCTGCTCCACCAGGGCCGGCAGGCCGTCGAGCACCTTCTGCACCGGCAGGCGCACGCCGATGACGCCGGTGGAGGCGGTCAGCACGGCGCGCTTCTGCACGCCGAGCGCCGCGGCCACCGCGGCGCGCAGCGTCCCCACGTCCTCCACGCCGGCCGGGCCGGTGAGGGCGTTGGCGTTGCCAGAGTTGACCAGCACGGCGCGCATGCCCTCGGCCGGGACGCGGCCGCGGCCGTCCAGCACCGGCGCCGCCGCCGCCCGGTTGACGGTGAAGACGCCGGCCGCCGCGGCCGGGTGGTCGCTCACCATGAGCGCCACGTCGCGCCGCGCCGGCTTGAGGCCGCACGCCACCCCGCCGAAGCGGAAGCCCTTGGGGATCTTCACCGTCACCCTCCCAGCAGGTCGAGCCCGGTCGGCTCGGGCCAGCCCATGGCCGCGTTCATGGCCTGCACCGCCTGGCCGGCTGCGCCCTTCAGCAGGTTGTCGATGGCGGACACCACCACCGCGGCGCCGGCCCGCGCGTCGAAGGCCACGCCCACGTGGCAGCGGTTGGTCCGCACCACGTCCTTCACCAGCACCTTGTCGGCGGGCAGGACCCGCACGAAGGGCTCGCCGGCGTAGGCCGCAGCCAGGGCCGCCTGCAGGTCGGCCGCCTGGACGCCCGCCGTGGCCCGCAGCACGCAGGTGGAGAGGATGCCGCGCCTGAGCGGCACCAGCACCGGCGTGAAGGAGATGGGGCCGCAGGCCCCGGCGGAGCGGGCCACCGTCTGCTCGATCTCGGGCACGTGCTGGTGCCGGCCGAGCCGGTAGGCGCGCAGGTCCTCGTCCACCTCGCAGAAGCTGTAGTCCTCGCTCGCCTTGCGCCCCGCGCCCGAGACCCCGGAGAGGCCGGTCACGGTGATCCCGTCGGGCGAGGCCAGGCCGGCCTTCACGAGCGGCGCCACGCCGAGGGCGATGGAGGTGGCGTAGCAGCCCGGGTTGGTGACGAGGCGCGCCCCGCCGAGCTGGGCGCGGGCGAGCTCGGGCAGGCCGTAGCGGGCCTCGGCGAGGAGCGGCACGTTGGTGTGCTCGAAGCCGTACCAGGTCGGATAGGCCGTGGGGTCGAGGAGCCGGAAGGCGCCGGCCAGGTCCACCACCTTCAGGCCACGCGCCAGCAGCTTCGGCACCAGCTCCAGCGAGACCTCGGCCGGCGTGGCCAGGAAGGCCAGCGCCGCGTCGACGGCGTGGCTCTCGGCGAGCGGCAGGTAGCCGAGCGCCCCCACCGGCCCGTCGAGCGGCAGCCGCGCCGAGACCTTCTCGCCGGCCCAGCGGTCCGAGGTGACCGCGGCGACGCGCACGCGCGGGTGGCGGGCCAGCAGGCGCGTCAGCTCGAGCCCGGAGTAGCCGGAGGCGCCGATGACGGCGACGGGGAGCGGGGTGGGCGTATGCATGGGGCTGCATAATCATGCATGCGGGCCCGGGGATCAAGGGGCTCGGGCCCTGGCCCAGCCGCGGTCACGGCGCGTCGGCGCGCCGGAGCGAGTCGAGCAGCCGGTCCCAGGCCGCCACCTTCTCCTGCTGGTCCGCCGCGTTCGTCTCCATCTCCACCACGATCTCCGGCCGCTCCGGGTCGTCGGCGCCGCCAGGGAAGGTCCAGGAGAAGGCCAGCTTCTTGCCCTGGTCCACCCTGAGGATCAGCTCCTCTCCCTTCTCTCCCGCCGCCGTTCGCCGGCGGCTCCGGACCTGCGCGAACCCTCCGGCCAGGCCTACGCCGGCCCGGACAGTGGCCTCGCCCAGCCTCGCCAGGAGCCCCTTGGTCTCCGGCTCCACCACGTCCTCGGTCTCCACCGACAGCGTCGCCTTCGACCCCGCCTCTTCGAACCCAACGTAGACCTCTTCCCCGCCGTAGGCTGGCTCCACGATGACGCTCGAGCGCAGGTAGAACGCCTTCACCCCGGGGATGGGCCACGGCTCGCCCGCCCGCCGCGGGCGCCAGGCCTTGCCGACGTCGGTGAACCGCTCCAGCACCATGTCCCGAAAGCTGAAGCTGTGGAACCTCGAGAGCGCGAGGGCCCGCCCCTCACGCTCCAGCAGGCCCTCCATCATGCCCTCCTCGGTCATGGTCGAGTGGTGGTACGTGACCACCTCGTATCGCGGACCGACCTTGATCCGCTCCACGACCTTGCCCGTCGGGTCGTCCGCGCCATGCCCCCTGGTCTTCAGCGCCTCGATCTTCGCCAGCTGCACGCCCCAGAGCGTCTGGAACCCCTTCTCTCCCTCCACGGGCGTCGCCACCTCCTCGAGGTTGGTCAGCCCGAACCTGAAGGTCTCACCTTGGCGCGTGAAGCTCGCCGGCACCTCCAGGCAGAACCGCCCCATGCACTCCAGCCTGGTCGCCGCCCTGGCCTTGGCCTCGGTCATCCGTCGCTCCTTGTCCGCCGCCAGCGTGCAGCCGGGCAGGGCCACCAGCGCCATGCCGAGCATCGCCGCGACCCGCTTCCAGGCCGCCGTCACGGTCCGCCCCGCTTCATCCGCAGCAGGCAGAGCCGCCGGACAGCGTCCACGGTGTACTCCTGCACCTCCCGCTCCTCGTAGGCCGGCTGGTGCTCCATCCGCTCGAAGGCGCCCGGCGCTCCGGCCCGGCCCTCCAGCTCGAAGCTCTGCGACTCGCCCTGCTGCTCCAGGGCCCCGGCCGATCCGCTCGGAACCGTCCCGTCCCCGTCATCATCCGGCCGCTCCATGACCACCCTCCAGAGCGTTCCACCGCCCTGCCGGACGACAGTCGCGAAGCCGTCCCGATGGTGGACGAGCCCCGGGGTGGGCAGGTCTCCCTCGGGACCCGGGATGCACCTCGAGCGGTCGAAGCCGATTCGTCCGGCGGTCTTCAGCTTGGTTCCCATGAAGTAGTGGGTCTCGGGGTGCTGGAGGTTGCGCTCCAGCACGGCGTGGGCCTGTCGAGCCGTCTCCAGGTTCGCCAGGTAGATGTTCCATGGCGCGCGGGGGGCCATCCCAATTGTCCTCCCCTTCCGCTCGCTCTTCTGCGTCGTTTCCCCGATGAGATACCCCGGATCCACCAGCCTCCAGTACCGCTCCTTCTCCCGGTAGATCTCCTCGTACGGGTCGCCCTCCGGCAGCCGTCGGACCCGATTCTCCTCGAAGTCGAAGAACTCGAGCCATTCGCTGCCGTAGAGCCGGTTGGGCAGGAGCGTGAGCCCCCCGGGCATCTCCGACATCGTCTGGGTCACCTCCTTGCCATCGGTGCCGAGCACCCAGGCCGCCGGGCTGGGCGCCAGGCCGTCCCGTTCGAAGCCGCCCTTCATGCGCCAGTAGGCGGCCGCCGAGCCGTGCACCGGCTGCACCCCGTGCACCACGCCCAGCACCTTCGCCCCCACGCCAGGGAGCGCGCAGGCGGCGCGGGCCACCAGGCCGCCCATCGAGTGGGTCACCAGGATCACCTGGCGGCATTTCCGGCTGGCGTGCCTCCGGATGATCCCATCGATTCGCTCGGCGAGCGTCCGCGCGGCGAAGCCCACGTCGGCCGTCCAGTTGTACCCATGCGCGTAGACCGGAAGGTCGAAGAAGAGCCCCACCCGCGGGTGCGCCAGCCAGGTCTCCGGTGCGGCCAGTCGCCGGATGACGCCGCCATAGGTGCTCCACATGACGCCGCCCCAGCCCCGCTCGACCGGCCCCTCGTCGTCGTCCTCGGCGCGCGGCGGCAGCCGGCCATCGTCGTCGAGGGCCACCTCCAGGAAGTCCTCCCGGTAGGTGTCGCCCACCAGGTTGCGCTTCTTCTTGCCGCCCCGCTGCCAGAACAGGCCGTACTTGCGGAGCATCCACACGCCGTGCTCCCGGTCGGGATCCCAGACCAGCTTCCTCCCCACCCGCTGCCGCAGCCGGCTCCCCATGGCGCCGGGGAGGAAGATGACCGGGATGGCCTCGCGCTGCACCGTGACCTGGTACGGCTCACCGGCCTTCACGTCCGCGAGCGGCTGCCCGAGCTCCCACCACCAGCGCTCGGCCACGGTCAGGCTCCCCGCCCCGTCAGCCGGGCCGGATCCGTCACCGAGGGGAAGGCGATCTTCGTGGCTCCGGGCGTGGCGCACCCCATGAGCAGCCGGCCAGTCTGGCTGACCGTCGCCTTCTTCGGGCTCTCGCCAGGGAGCGTGACCTCCACCTCGACGCCACCCCACGGGCGCCCCCGCTCGTCGGTGAACCGGACGTCCAGCATTCGCGCGAGGTCGCCGGAGGCCAGCGCCTGCGCCGAGGCGGCCGCCGCCACCGACGGCGCGCCCGCCAGCTTCCTCACGGTCCGGCCCCTGAGCTTCACGGCCCACCCTTCCTCGCCGCCCGCCTCCGCGGGCGGCGGTTCCACGTCGTGCGCGGAGCGGCGGATTGTACTACGGGTCCTGGCCGCGCCGTGAAGCGCGGACCCCGCACGGCGGTTTCACGCTCGGAGTCCGGAGGCCGGCCGCTCACCGGCCGTGCGGGTCTGGCATTGCCCGCCGGGGCGTCGCCTGGCAAGGTTGCCTGCGAGCGCGTCCTCGAACCAAGGGAGCCACTCGTGCCTCGTCCAGTCCCAACCACGCCCTGGCGTCCCATCGTCGCCCTGCTCCTTGGGCTCGGCCTCCTGCTCGGCGCCTGCAGCAGCCCGCCGAGCGCCCCGCCGGAGGCGGTGCTGAAGGAGGACGGGGTGGCCTGCGGCCCGGAGGGGAGCGTCTCCTGCCGGTCGGGCCACTGCGAGCAGGGCCTGTGCTGCCGCGAGGGGAGCTGCTGCCTCGTCCCCGCCGACTGTCCGGCCGGCTTCTCGGCGCCGGCCTCGTGCGCCACCGTCGGCCCCGCCACCGACTGCCAGGGGGAGCGGCGGGACGCCACCTGCCAGGACTTCACCTGCGGCACGGTGACGGTGGCGGACGACAGCGCCTGCACCGGCCTGGCGCGCGACTGCGGCACCTTCGACCCGGTCACCTGCTCGGCGGCCGTCGACCAGCCCGCCGCCGTCTGTCCCGGCACCTGCACCGACTCGGCCCAGTGCCGGGGTGGCCACGCCTGCGTCGGCGGCGCCTGCGTCGCCATCACCGGCCTGGGGAGCGCCTGCACCGGCACCGGCCAGGGGAGCTGCGCCAACGGCCTCAAGTGCGAGAACGCGGTCTGCTGCGACGCCGCCGGCGCCACCTGCTGCGCCGAGGCGGCCCAGTGCGCCGGAGGGCTGGCCTGCGACGGCACCACCAGCTCCTGCTTCACCAGCTGCAACGACTACGACGGCTCGCGCTGCGCCTCAGCCGAGGCGTTCTGCCTCGGCAACGCCTGCCGGCCGAAGCTCGGGCTGGGTGAGGCCTGCGGCCGGCCGGAGCAGTGCGGGAGCGGCGCCTGCGAGTGCTTCGACGCCGCCTGCACGGTCCGCCGCTGCCGGAGCGCCTGGTGCGGCTCCTGCGAGGTGGCGGCGAGCGACGCCTCCTGCATCGCCGGCCTGGGAACCCCCAATCCCGTCGCCGACCCGAAGCCCGGCGAGTGCGAGGGGGCGGTGGCCTGCTACGCCGGAGCCTGCAAGAAGAACGACGGCGTCACGTGCAGCGCCAACGCGGAGTGCGGGCACGTGTGCATCAACGGGGCCTGTGCGCCGCCGTCCGCGTCTGGTGGGCCTTGCGACGAGAAGGCGGACTGCTCGAGCGCCCTGCTGGCCTGCTGCGGAACGGGCGGCGCGCCACCCCTGAGCTGCCAGACCGTCGCGAGGTGTGCAGGCTTCTAGCTCCCTGCCGCCGCCCAAGTCCGAGAACCTCGGCGAGAGACCGCGCGGCCTCGCGCGTATTGACGCTGGAAGAGAAGAAAGCCGGCGCAGCGGTTCACGCCACGCCGGCTTCCAGTGCCCAGGAGAGGATTCGAACCTCCACGGTGTGACCCGCTAGACCCTGAATCTAGTGCGTCTACCAGTTCCGCCACCTGGGCGACGGGCCCCGGAAGTATCGCAGGGGCGCAGGGGTGTCAACCCGCTCGACGAGGGGAAGAAGCCAACCGGGTCCGTTTGTTCGGAGGGCCGCCGGGCGGCGGTTAGAATCCGCCCGCATCGCAAAGGACAGACCATGACCACCTCCGCCGCCGCCCTGCTCATCGCCCTCCTCGCCGGCTCGGACACCTCCGGCGCCAAGCTGGAGGACGCCCCCGACGGCGCCGGCCGCCGCTTCGGCTCGCTCCTCGGTGCCGAGAGCCTGCGGGGCGGGTCGGCCGCGCTGGCCTGGGCCGGCTACTCCTCGCTGGGGGTGGCCTACGGCCAGGGGGTCACCCTGCAGGACGACCTCGGCGCCTCGCTCGACTTCGACTGGAGCTCCACCGAGACGGTGCTGAGCGGCTTCTGGCGCCGCCCGCTCGGCACCATCGGCGGCTGGGAGATGGCGGGCCGCCTGCGGCTCGGCTGGTACCTCGACCTCGGCGGCACCTGGATCCACGGCGACAACCAGGCCGACCGCGGCTTCCAGGTGGCCCCGGCGCTGCTGCTCTCCACGCGGGCCGGCGACGGCCTGGTGTCGGTGTCGGCCGAGCTGCCGCTCGCCGTCACCTTCCGCCGCGACGGCGGCTTCTTCGTGGCCCCCAAGGTGGCGCTGGGCTACGAGACGCCGCTCTACGGCGAGCTGACCCTGGGCCTGCGCGGCGCCGTCTCCTGGCGCGGCGGCGGCGGCGGCGCGCCCATGCGGACCGGCCGGATCGAGCCGGAGCTGCTGGTGGTGCTCGGGTACCAGGTCCTGTAGCGCGGGCCGGCCCGCTGATCGCTACCAGCGCGTGGCGCAGGCCAGGGCGCCGCTCGGCACGGGCGCGCCGCAGGCGTCGTCCACCGCGCCGAGCCGCTGCAGCATCTCGTCGGCGTCGACGGCGCCGATGATCCGATCGCGGACCTCGCGCCCCTTCGAGTCGATGAAGATGACGGTCGGCATGCCGACCACGCCGTACTTGTCGGCCAGCGCCAGGAACTGGTCGGTCGACTCGGTGCCGTCGGCCTTCACCGCCACGAAGCGGCTGGCCGCCGCCTGCACGCGCGGGTCGGCCCAGGCGATCTTGTCGAGCTCCTTGCAGGCGGTGCACCACTCGGCCCAGAAGTCGATGATGACCGGGCGCCCCTCGGCCTTGGCGAGCTGGAGCGCCTCGATCTCGGAGTGGACCCAGGCGAACCCGGCCGCCGAGCGGGCCCGCTCGCGCGCCGCCGCGGCCCCCGAGGCGTAGACCACCCCGCCGACCAGCAGCGCCACGCCGGCCGCCTTGGCCACCCGCTCCAGCGCCGGGCCGTGGAAGGAGAGGTGGAGCGCGCCGAGCAGCACGCCGGCCGCGGCCACGCCGGCCGCCCAGAGCGGCGCCGAGGCGGCCGAGGAGAAGAGCGGCTTCAGCGCCGGCACCAGGTCGCGCAGGTAGATGCCGGCGGCGGCCAGCAGCGCCACGCCGAAGAGCGACTTGACGGTCTCCATCCAGGCGCCGCTCTTGGGCAGCGAGATGGAGAAGGCGCCGATGAGGAAGAAGAGCAGCCCCATGCCGAGGGCGTAGGAGAGCATCAGCCCGGCGCCGAGCGCCACCGACCCTTGCTTGGCGATGAGCAGGAGGATGGAGGTGAGCACCGGGCCGGTGCAGGGGGCGGCGATGACACCCGAGACGAGCCCCATGGCGAAGGCGCCGGCGCGCCCGGTGCCGCCCACCGTGTTGAGCCGCGCCTGCAGCGAGGCCGGCAGGGCGAGCTCGAAGGCGCCGAACATGGAGGCGGCCATGACGGCGAAGACCAGCGCCACCCCCCCCACCACCCAGGGGTTGCTCATGACGCCGCCGAAGGCCTGCCCGGTGAGGGCCGCGCCCACGCCGAGGGCGGTGTACATGGCGCCGATGCCGAGGACGTAGAGGCCGGAGAGCCCGATGGCCTCGCCGCGGCTGCCGGCCTTGCGGGCGCCGAAGATCGACACGGTGATGGGGATGAGCGGGTAGACGCAGGGCGTGAGGCTGGTGAGGACGCCACCGAGGAAGGCGACGCCGAACGCCAGCAGCGGACCGGCCGACTCGATGAGTCCTCTCAGCCGATCCTGGGTCCCACCCCCTGCGGGGCCCGAGGACATGAGGTCGGGCAGGAAGAGGACCGCGGCGAAGGCGGCGGCGGCGAGGGCGATGCGGCTTGCACGAACCATGGCAGACGTACCTCCAGCCTAAGCAAAAGTCCTTTGAATCGCCCGGCTTTCGTGCGGGCGGCGCGCCTTGACCATGTGCGCGAAATCCCTATACTCGACCCTTACCGTCCACGTTGTGCCGTCCACCGTTTCGGAGCCGAACGGGCGCCTGAGAGGTTCCAGGTAGCGATGAAACTCCCGATCTACATGGACAACCACGCGACCACGCCGGTCGATCCCCGCGTGCTCGAGACCATGCTCCCCTACTTCCGGGATGAGTTCGGGAACGCCGCCTCCAAGAGTCATCCTTTTGGCTGGCACGCCGAGGAGGCCGTCGAGGCGGCGCGCGCCCAGGTGGCCAAGCTCATCGGCGCCTCCGCCAAGGAGATGGTCTGGACGAGCGGGGCCACCGAGTCGAACAACCTGGCCATCAAGGGGGCCGCCCAGTTCCTGAAGGGCAAGGGGCGCCACCTCGTCACCGCCGCCACCGAGCACAAGGCGGTGCTCGACTCGATGCACGCGCTGGAGCGCGACGGCTGGCAGGTCACGGTGGTGGGCGTCGGCCAGGACGGGCGCGTCGACCCGGCGGCGGTGAAGGCCGCCCTGCGACCCGACACCGTGCTCGTCTCGGTGATGCACGCCAACAACGAGACCGGGGTGGTCAACCCGGTCGAGGAGATCGGCGCCATCACCCGCGCCGCCGGCGTGGTCTTCCACTGCGACGCCGTCCAGAGCGCCGGCAAGATCCCCTTCGACGTGGAGCAGGCCAACGTCGACCTGGCCTCGCTCTCGGCCCACAAGATGTACGGCCCCAAGGGCGTCGGGGCGCTCTACGTGCGGCGCAAGCCGCGCGTCCGCCTGGTCACGCAGATGGACGGCGGCGGCCACGAGCGCGGCTTCCGCTCCGGCACCCTCAACGTCCCGGGCATCGTCGGCTTCGGCGCGGCCTGCGAGCTGGCGCTGGCCGAGCGGGACACCGAGGCGGCCCGCGTGCTGGCGCTGCGCCAGCGGCTCCAGCGCGGTCTCGAGGCCGGGCTCGACCTCCTCACCATCAACGGCAGCCTGGCGCACCGGCTCCCCGGCAACCTCAACGTCAGCTTCGCCTACGTCGAGGGCGAGGCCATGATGATGGCCATCAAGGACGTGGCGGTCTCGTCGGGCTCGGCCTGCACCTCGGCCTCGCTGGAGCCGTCCTACGTGCTGCGCGCCATGGGCGTGGGCGACGACCTGGCCCACAGCTCCATCCGCTTCGGCCTGGGCCGGTTCACCACCGAGGAGGAGGTGGACTACGTGGTCCGGCTGGTCATCGCCAAGGTGATGAAGCTGCGCGACATGAGCCCCCTCTACGAGATGGCCAGGGAGGGGATCGATCTCTCGCGGGTGGAGTGGGTCAACCCGCACTAGGTTCTCCGCAGGGGGCGAGGAAGGAAGCCGATGGCGTACTCCGACAAGGTGATCGACCACTACGAGAACCCGCGCAACGTGGGCTCGCTCGACAAGGAGGCCGACGACGTCGGCACCGGCCTGGTGGGCGCGCCCGCCTGCGGCGACGTGATGAAGCTCCAGATCAAGGTGAACGATCAGGGGGTCATCGAGGACGCCAAGTTCAAGACCTTCGGCTGCGGCTCGGCCATCGCCTCCTCCTCGCTCGTCACCGAGTGGGTCAAGGGCAAGACGGTGGCGGAGGCCATGACCATCAAGAACACCGACGTGGCGAGCGAGCTCAACCTGCCGCCGGTGAAGATCCACTGCTCGGTGCTGGCGGAGGACGCCATCAAGGCGGCCGTGACCGACTGGCAACGCAAGCAGACGGCCCGCGCCACGCCCGCCGCCCCGGCCCAGGGCGTGCTCAAGCCGGGCCTGTAGGCCGGCCCCGGCGAGGAGAGACCATGGCGGCGCAGATCGAGATCAGCGAGAAGGCGGCGGTGCGCATCAAGGCGCTCATCGCCGAGAAGGGCACCCCCGGCGGCGGCCTGCGGCTCGGCGTGAAGGGCGGCGGCTGCTCGGGCCTCAGCTACCACATCGACTGGGCCGTCGAGCCCACCCGCTTCGACCAGGTGGTGGAGCGCGACGGCGCCCGGGTCTTCGTCGACCCGAAGAGCGCCATCTTCCTGGCCGGCACCACCGTCGACTGGCAGCAGACGCTCATGCAGACGGGCTTCGTCTTCAAGAACCCCAACGTCAAGAGCGCCTGCGGCTGCGGCGAGTCGTTCACCATCTGAACCCGGACCTCTGGTAGGTTGCCGCCGCCCGGCGGGCGGAAGCGCCCCGGGCGGAGACGATCTCCCTTGAGCTGCTGGAGTTGCCACGGCGAGACGGTCGCGAGCACGCCCTTCTGCGGGTCGTGCCGCCGCATCCAGCCGGTGGGGCGCACCGAGGACTTCTACTCGCTCTTCGACCTGCCCCGGGAGTTCGCCCTCGACGTGCCGGAGCTGGAGCGGCGCTTCCGCGAGCGCTCGCGGCAGCTCCACCCCGATCGCTTCGCCAAGGCCGAGCCGCGCGAGCGGCGCCTCTCGCTGGAGCGGGCCACCCGCCTCAACGACGCCCACCGCATCCTCAAGGACTGGCGGCTGCGGGCCGCCTACCTGCTCAAGCTGGCCGGCCAGGACGTCTTCGGCGACGGCAAGACCTTCCACGACCCGGAGTTCCTGGAGGAGCAGCTGGAGTGGCGCGAGGCGCTGGCCCTGGCCCGCGCCGACGGCGACGGCGAGGCGCTGCTCGGCATCGCCGCCCGGGCCCGCTTCCGCCTGGCCTCGCTGGAGGCCGAGGTGGCCGCCCTCTTCGAGGACCAGGAGTGGTTCAGCGAGACGGTCCGGGAGATCGCACGGCGCCTCTCCCGCGCCCGCTACTATGACAACATCATCGCGGACGCCGAGCGCGGCTGAGCCGCCAAGGCCCGAACCCCGGAGACGCATGGCCCGCGCCATCGGCATCGACCTCGGCACCACCAACTCGCTCGTCGCCTTCGTCGACCCCCGCAACCGCCCCCAGGTGGTGACGGTCGACGAGGGGCGGCCGCTGCTCCCCTCGGCGGTCCACTACGCCCCGGGCGGCGCCGTCGAGGTGGGCGCCGCCGCCAAGCGCCAGGCGCCGGAGCGGCCCGTCGACACCATCCTCTCGGTGAAGCGCTTCATGGGGCGCGGCCCCGGCGACATCCGCCCCGAGGACCGGGGCATCTCGCGCTTCGACGAGTCGGGCTCGGTGGTGCGCCTGGTGGTGGCGGGCGGGCAGCAGGCCGTCACGCCCATCGAGGTCTCGGCCGAGATCCTGCGGGTCCTCAAGAGGCGGGCCGCCGAGGCCCTGGGCGGCACGCCGGGCGGCTGCGTCATCACCGTGCCGGCCTACTTCGACGACGCCCAGCGCCAGGCCACCAAGGACGCCGGACGGCTGGCGGGGCTGGAGGTGCTGCGGCTCCTCAACGAGCCGACCGCGGCGGCCCTGGCCTACGGGCTCGACAAGCAGGTGAGCGGCCTCTTCGCCGTCTACGATCTGGGCGGCGGCACCTTCGACATCTCCATCCTGCGGCTCGACCACGGCGTCTTCGAGGTGCTGGCCACCGGCGGCGACACCCACCTGGGCGGTGACGACTTCGACCGGGTGGTGGCGGCGCGGCTCATGGAGACCGGCCTCGCCCCGCGCACCGCCACGCCCAGCCCGGCCGTGCTGCGCGGCGCGACCGCGGCGGCGCAGAAGATCCGCGAGGCCCTCACCACCGAGGCGGTGGTGGAGGCCGAGGTGGACCTGCCGGAGGGGCACCGGCTCTCGGCGCGCCTCACCCGCGAGGAGTTGGAGGCGCTCATCCTGCCGGTGGTGGAGCGGACCACCGGCCCGTGCCGGAGCGCCCTCAAGGACTCCGGCCTGCCCACGGTGGACGGGGTGGTGCTGGTGGGCGGCGCCACCCGCACGCCGCTGGTGCGCCGCCACGTGCGGGCCCTCTTCGGCCAGGAGCCGCTCGCCGACCTCGACCCGGACACGGTGGTGGCGCTGGGCGCGGCGGTGCAGGCCGACGCCCTCGACCGCGGCGGCCGGGAGGACGTGCTGCTGCTCGACGTCATCCCGCTCTCGCTCGGCGTGGAGATGATGGGCGGCGTGGTGGAGAAGATCATCCTGCGCAACTCCACCATCCCGGCCTCGGCCACCCAGCAGTTCACCACCTACGCCGACGGCCAGACCGGCATGGTCATCCACGTGGTGCAGGGGGAGCGCGAGCTGGCCCGCGACGGCCGCAGCCTGGCCCGCTTCACGCTCAAGGGCATCCCGCCCATGCCGGCCGGCCTGGCCCGCGTCGAGATCACCTACGCCGTCGACGCCGACGGCATCCTCCAGGTCTCGGCCAAGGAGCTGACCACCGGCCTCGAGCAGACCATCCAGGTGAAGGCCACCTACGGCCTCGGCGAGGCGGAGGTGGAGGCCATGCTCATCGAGTCGATCGAGCACGCCGAGGCCGACGTCACCGAGCGCTTCGTGCGCGAGTGGCGCGTCGAGGGCGACCGCATCCTGGCCTCGCTGGAGTCGGCCTTCGAGCTGGACGGCGAGCTGCTGGCGCCGCCCGAGCGGGCCGCCATCGAGGAGCGCATGGCCGGCCTGCGCGGCGCCATGGCGGGGCAGGACTACCTGGCCATCAAGGCCTGGATCGAGTCGGTCGACGGCGCCACCAAGGTGTTCGCCGAGCGGCGCATGGACAAGCACATCAAGAAGGCCATGGCGGGCCGCCGCGTCGACGAGTTCGCCGGCGAGGGGCGCACCACGCGCGAGGGGCACGAGGAGGGCGAGGACTGATGCCGCGGGTGACCTTCCTGCCCGAGGGGCGCGCCGCCGAGGTGGCGCCCGGGACCACCCTCCTCGAGGCGGCCGGGGCGGCCGGCGTGGAGCTGCCGCATAACTGCGGTGGAGTCTGCGCCTGCGTCACCTGCCACGTCTGGGTGGAGCAGGGGTACGCCTCGCTCCCCGAGCCGCACGACCGCGAGGACGACAAGCTCGACGAGGCGGTGGGGCTCCAGCCCACCAGCCGGCTCGGCTGCCAGGCCGAGGTGGGGACGGCCGACCTGGTGATCCGCGTCCCCGGGAACAGGATCGCCTCATGAAGTGGCGCGACGTCAGGGAGATCGCCGTCGAGCTCGGCCAGCGCCACCCCGGCGTGGCGCCGCTCACGGTCCGCTTCACCGACCTGCACCGCTGGGTCTGCGAGCTGCCCGGCTTCGACGACCTGCCGGAGCGGAGCAACGAGAAGGTGCTGGAGGCCATCCAGATGGCCTGGCTCGACGAGGTCGAGGACTGAGGTCCGGGCGCGCCGCTCACGAGGCGGCCAGGCAGCACCGCACCGTCTCGAGGAAGTCCGGCTCCACCATGGGCTTCGACACCACGGCCCGCCAGGCGGCCGGCCCGGGCGGTGGCGGCAACCAGCCCGGCTGCACCAGCACCACCGGGATGGACGCGGTGCGCGGGTCGGCCGCCAGCTGCCGGCAGGCCTCGGGGCCGCTCACGCGCGGCATCTCGGCGTCCACCAGCACCAGGTCGGGCTGCTCCGCCACCGCGCGCCGCTGCCCCTCCTCGGCGCTGCGCGCCGTGATGACGTGGTACCCGCCGCGCGTGAGCGCGGACTGCTGCGCCACCAGGGCGCTCTGCGAGTCGTCCACCAGGAGGATCGTCAGGACGGGCATTCGGGGCTCCGCGGCGTCGGGTCGCCAGGGCCGATGGTGCAAGGGCGGCACCACCTGCCGCGCCGCGCCGGCGGCGCACCGGGTCCGTGGCGACGGGCGCGCGGCCAGGTTGAACGCCGTCGGCGCCGGGGTGCGGGCCAGCGGCCAATGGCCGGTGGCGGCGCGGGCTTGCGCGGGTGGTGGCCGTCGCGCCCACGTCGGCCCACCCGTGGTGGGTGCACCGCGGGCGGCCCCGGCGATGGACGCCCTCCGGCGGACCCGACCGAGGTTGCGACCGACCCGGGAGTCGGGCCGCGCGTGGTCCGCGGCGCGGCCCGGGAGACGGCCCGCGGCCGGTGCGGCGCGGCGCGGGGCTCCACGGCTCGCGGTGTTGGCGCTGGCGCGCCCCGTGCTCTCCCCGCGGCCCATGGCCCCGACCCTCGCCGCCGCGCTCGCCCTTGCCGCCGTCGCCGCCCAGGCCGCGCCGCCGGCCGCGCCCCCGCCCGTCGAGCCGCTCAGGGTCCTGGCGCGCCTCGCCGCCGCCGATCCGCCCATCGCGCAGGTGCAGGCCGCGGCCGCGCGGACCGTCGACGACGCCGCCCCCGACGCGGCGGCCCTGGCGGCCCGGCGGCGGCTGGCCGCCCTGCTGCCCCGGCTCACCGCCGAGCTCTCGCACGACGAGCGGAGCTACCGGGTGGTGGGGATGCAGGGGACGAGCGAGGTGGACTACCTGCGCTCCTCGCCCGGCACCTCCATCTCGGTGCGGGCCACCTGGGACCTCGCCGACCTGGTGGTGACGCGCGGCGAGCCCTCGGCCGCCTCGGCGGCCCTCTCCCGCGCCCGCCGGCGCGAGGAGGCGGTGCGGCGCGCCACGGCGCTCTACTTCGAGCGCCGGGAGCGGCGGCTGGCGCTGGCCCTGTCGCCGCCCGTCGATCCGCTCGCCCTGGCCGAGGCCCAGCTCGCCGTCGACCGGCTGGAGGCGGAGCTGGACGCGGCCACCGGCGGCCTCCTCACGGCCTGGGGCGGGCGGTGAGCCGCGCCAGGCCCGCCGGGGAGCTCGGCCTGGCCGCCGTGGCCGCCCTCGCCGGAGCCCTCACGGCCTGCGGCCCCGCCGCGCCCGAGCCGCACGTCCGGCTGGCCGCCTGGACCCCCACCGGCGCGGGGGTGGCGACCGACGCCGCGGTCGCGCTCGAGTTCAGCGGCCCGCTCGACGAGGCCGAGGCGCGCTCGGGCCGCCGCGTCGCCCTGGCGCGCGGCAGCGACGCCCGCGCCCTCTCCAGCGCCATCGGCAGCGAGGCCGGGCTCGGCCCCGACGCCCCCGTCATCGCCTGCGACGTGGCGCTCGACGCGGGTGGGCGGCGGCTCACGCTCCGGCCGCTCGCCCCGCTCACCCCGGGCGCCATCCACGCCGTCCTGGTCGGCCCGCTCGCCGACGCCGGCGGCCGGCCGGTCCTCGACCCCGAGGGACGCCGCCGGGTCTTCCTCACCACCTTCGAGACCGCCCGGGCGCCGCCCGGCCCGCCGCCGCGGCCGGTCCTCACCGAGGCGCTGGCCGACGCAACCGCGCCCGAGGCCGGCGGCGAATACGTCGAGGTCTGGAACCTGGGCCCGGGCCCGCTCGAGCTGGAGGGCTGGAGGCTCGCCAAGCGGACCGCCAGCGGCTTCGCCACCTGCATCGCCACGCGGGCCGAAGGCGGGCCGGTGGGCCCCGGCGGCGTGGCGCTCCTCACCGGGGGCGCCTGGGATGGGCGCTACGACGTGCCGGCGGGCGTGGCCCGGTACGCGTGCGGCGCCACCTCGCTGGCGGGCGGCCTCGCCAACGACCGGGCGCCGGAGCTGCGGCTCCTGGACCCGTCCGGCGTGATCCAGGCCACGCTCGGCGAGGGGGGCGCCGCGCCGCGCTGCCCGGGGGCGGTGGAGCGGATCGACCCCGAGGGGCCCGACGCCCCGGAGAACTGGGCCTGCGCCGAGGGAACCGGGACGCCCGGCGCCTGCAACGACGCGACGCCGGCGGCGCTCTGTCCGTGAACGCGCTCGGTGCGTCGGTCGGGAGGCGCGCCGTCCTTCGCCTGCGGCGCTCGGAAGGTGACCGCTCCAGAGGGCACGGGCCCGTGCCACGACCCGGCCCCGCCTACTTGGCGTTGTCCACGATCCACTTCCCCAGGTACTCGTCCTTGAGGATGTAGCCGTCGGCGCCGCACTCGGCGACCAGGCGCATCACCTTCTCGCGGTCCTCGCCCGAGCAGAAGAGCACCTTGATGCCCTTGAACATCTCGTTCTTCTTCACGAAGCGGCAGAACTGGGCGCCGTCCACCTTCGGCATGTTGATGTCGAGGAGGATCAGGTCCGGCCGG
>Ga0209464_10000249_pt1 | contig 18039 bp, 16 predicted proteins | sample DOMMetBare1Fresh_2_FD_187473 | JGI IMG/M metagenome (GOLD analysis project Ga0209464, IMG submission 187473) | Wetland sediment microbial communities from St. Louis River estuary, USA, under dissolved organic matter induced mercury methylation -... | ecosystem: Environmental > Aquatic >...
TGCTGCTGGCGGCGACACGTTTCACGGCTCGGTTGCTTGCAGATGCTCCCTCGCGCAGACAGAATTCGTACGGTCTGGTGTGGCTTCGCCACGGTGCTTACGGGGGTAGGGTTGCGCTCTTTATGGGTGTTGTATGCCGTTGATAGGTTGTAATTTCAGTGACAGGTGACGAAGTGACTGGGAATCGCATATCGTATATCGATGTAAATCTGTACTTTTGCGTCTCTGCGTTCTTTTTTTCGGTAGTTGAAAATCGTGTGTCGCAAATTCTAACGATCCACCTCAATTGTCAATTGATCCATTTACTCCCGATTACCGTTTACTCAACCTCATCTTTATATTTCACTAATGGGGAGCATTCATTAAATGGCACAATTTTCCCCCTCATTTCATTTTTTAATTCAGAACGAAGAAATTTTTCTTTTGCAGAAGAGCACCGCAAGCTATTAGTAGAGCAGGGCATTGAAATAGACGAGCAATACTTCCCTTAACTTGCAATTAGGGGTCGCCCCTTCGGGGCTAATGGTTGGGTGCACCATACACCACGGGCTAAAGCCCGCGGTTACTAAGGGCTGGCTGCTTTGCAGCCTCTGCTCCTATCATGCGTATCATGATAAAAGGTGGCTAGTAGCCCTGCGAGACCTGCGGCAGCAAACAGGTTGTCCCTACAGCACTTACGGAACTAGGATGCTTAACAGCTGCCACCCTAAAAAAGTACATGCCCTATCAGGTAAGGCCACAGCAAGCACCCCAACATCAGTTTTGGTAAAAGCAACGTTATTCGATGATAAGCTACAGCATACCTGCAAGCCGCGCTACGAAGTAGCGAAACCTCAGTAACCGTGGGTGCAAACCCACGGAAAGAGCACCACCTCTCCAGCAAGCCCCGAAGGGGCGAACCCTCGGCTTTGTAAGATTTAGATAAGTACAGCACACCCATCAACACTTACAAACATCAAGTTCACCCCATAAAGTCTGCAGAGGAAAAGCAAATCTCCGTAAAGTTGCCAGCTGTTTTTTAGATTGCATACCAGCTCAATGCACTATTTCAGCTAGATTTGTCGCAAATCTATATTACGCATAAGTAATGAATGAGGTACAGCGTGCATATTTAAGTAGGATCGAATCGCTCGAAGAGCAAAAGTCGTTAGCCCTAAAGCGTAGCAAGCATCTGATGTGGTTTCGGTTACTCTCCTTTGTAGCAGCCGTAGCAGTGCTGTTTGTGCTATTCCCCGTTTCGGTAGTAGCGGCAACGGAGGGAAGCCTTCTTCTCCTAGCGCTTTTCGCCGTGTTTGCCATTCGCGATTTGAAAAACCAGCGCCACATCACCTATCTCGACAATCTAATAGCCATTAATAAGGATGAAATTGCATGCATTGAGGGCAATTTCGCCGCATTCGATTCTGGGCAAGAGTTCTTCGACATCAAGCATCCCTACTCCCACGATCTTGACATCTTCGGTTCTCAGAGTATTTACCAAATGCTTTGCAGAGCTACAACGATGCATGGCAAAGCAGCTCTGGCTAACAGGCTTAGAACACCGCTGCCATACAATGAGCTTAATAAAAACCAGCAGGCCGTAAACGAGCTATCGGAAATGCAGGATTGGCGCCTCAACTTTTTCGAAATAGGTAAAAGCTACTCAACACAAAAGCACTCGATCGAAGAAGCTATAAGCTGGATGCAAAGAAAAGAACCTGTACTAGATTCTTTGACCCTAAAGCTTGCAGTTAACATCCTCCCTCCAATAACCATTTCGTTGGCAATACTTTGGTGCTTCAACATCGCTCCTGGAGCTTTTATCCTCGCTATACTTCTACACCTGCTGGTTTATGGAAAGTATGGTAGAGCTATTGGAGTATTGCAAGATAGGGTTAGCAAAGCGAACAACGAGCTGAAGAGCTTCTCCTCTCTACTTAGCATGGCCGAAAATACATCGTTTACGAGCGATAAGCTGAAGGAGCTAGCCGAAAAAGTAGCTTTAAACAATAAGCAAGCTTCGCAGATTATGGCGAAGCTTAGCAGTCTTGTTGAAAAGCTCGACTACAGGCTTAACTTTTTGTTTATGATATCACTAGGTCTTTTTCTGTTTTGGGATTTTAGGATTGCCTACAAGATGAACAAATGGAAGAATTGCTATGCTGAACTTGCACCTAAATGGATTGATACCGTCGGAGAACTTGAGGCTCTCTCGTCGCTTGCAACGCTCAAATACAACAATCCAACCTGGACTTTTGCCAATGTTAGCAACACCTACTTCGAGCTTAATGCAAAAGCTATTGCCCATCCGCTAATTCCATCGGAAAGACGAGTTGCAAACACGTTTAGCTTGATCAACAACGAAAAGGTAGTGCTACTTACCGGATCGAATATGGCAGGGAAAAGTACCTTTCTAAGAACCTTGGGAGTAAACATGGTACTTGCATATGCTGGTGCACCAACCTGCTCAGAATACCTTTCGGTTGGATATTCGCCAATACGAACAAGCATGCGAATAAGCGACTCGCTAACTGAAAATACTTCATCGTTTTACGCAGAAATCAAACGCCTTGGGGAGATTGTTGCTGCCATTCAAAACGGAGAGAAACCATTCCTCCTACTCGATGAAATTTTAAGAGGCACAAACTCTCACGACCGTCATACTGGATCAAAAGCACTGATAAACTTTTTGGTAGAACACGCAAGCTTCGGCATTATTGCAACACACGACATTGCCCTATCAGAAGAACAACGTAAATACCCTAGCACCATTGCCAACTACCACTTTGATGTTCAGGTAGATAGTAATGATGAGCTATATTTCGATTACAAGATAAAAGCCGGAGTTTGTCAAAGCTTAAACGCCTCTATACTAATGCGAAAGATTGGCCTTGATGTTTAGCAAGGCTAGAGCTCTACTCCAAACCTTAGCATGGCAACCAGCGCATTAGGTGTGCTAACATTAAATCTGGATGGATTTAGAACCAGCTGTAAATCAGGCTGTAAGTAGATACAACTATGGAGCCAACACTTGTAGGTTAGCTCTACCACCTTTTCGCTGTCATAGTAGTGGTTTTTAAGCTTTGCATAGCCAAAAGCAAGTCCTAGCTCATCCTTTTGAAAAGCAACATCACGAAGGATACATCCTGCTCCTACGTAAAGCTGATTGGTATGGGTATTAACCGGGCTATACGATAGCTGTAGGAAGGCATCTATAGGGTTTCCTGCTTCGGAATAAGCTCCCAATGTTTGGTTTCCAACAAAATAAAACCCGTAGGTCGACTCGCCAATACTATTATCATCTACAGCAATAGATTCGTTATGACTATGGTAGTAGGCCCCTATACGGTACGACCCAGCCTCTCCCGCAAAAGCACCCGCTTCGTAGCTCAGCTCCCCTATAGTCATAAAACCATCACTACCCTCAAAAGGAGATGAATATACTGCTGGATGTAACGTCAAAAAGTTGGGATTACCATCAAAAAAGCCAACCTTAAAAAAGGACTTGGACTTCAGCTCGTATGCAACCACAGCACCTAACCCCGTATTTGGAAACACCGATGCGGTAACATTATCCGAAAATGTAGAATGCAAGCCAAAAGATGAGTTTATGAATGTTGCCCCGAAGCTATTAACACAAAATGCTGAGTTCATATCTAGTATCCCAGCCGAAAGCTGTAGGGATTTCAGCACATGCTTGTAGTAAAGTTCCATAAAAAAAGTTCGATTTCCTGCTTCGATATTGCTCGCACCCTGATAGTCGCCAATCCTCGATTCGGAAGGAGTTGCACCGTGCGTATTGGCAAAGTTTACCGTAAAGCTCCCATTCTTCCATAAACGCAACCCCTCGGAGCTTATTTTAGCACTTGCACTCAAATAGCCCAGGTAGCATGTACCCGACTTAATTCCCCCTGACAATCCGTTAACAAAATCTCCAGTATATGTTAATCCAAAATCTACCGTTTGCCTATCCTCTACATTCTGAGAGTAAGCAAAATGCAGGCTTGCAACGATAGCTAATATTGCAACGAGTAATGGTTTCAAAGCGGTATATAGTATTTTCATTTTAACAAATAAGTAATGCGAAGGTTGCATACGCATCCCCAATTGTAGGTATTTTGGCAACCTCATATTGTCACCCTATGCAAAATAAATACCTTTGCTAAAAAAATAACAGATTGTGAGGAATAAAAAGGTTGTAGGAATAGTAAACGTGCTTCTGCTGCTGCTCTTTCTGGGCTACTACGGAAGTATAACGCTGTTTCCGCACAGCCACCTAGTAGAGGGGAGGCTGGTAAGCCACTCTCACCCCTTTTCATCAACACCTCACAATCACTCCACCAGCGAAGTTCAGCACATTTCAACGCTATCCGAGTTTCATACCACCTATGCATCGCTTCACACTATCGAAGCAACAATTAAGCAAGTAGGCACAGTAGAATTCGGAGAAAATGCTCGAACTTACAGCATCTCATCGCAAAATAGCCATCAGCTGAGGGCGCCACCACATTTTGCTACATCATTGGCCGCTTAGTAAAGTGCGCATCATCAAGCTAACCAGCTTAGCATCATCAGGTATTTCTCGATAGCCGAGAAACAGCCTTTGTCGTATCTATTCACAAAAATAAACCGCAAATAATGAAGCGATTAGTTGTACTATTTCTGCTTTGTGCCCTTATTGGCACTATAACAAAAGCTGGCAACCCAGCAACAACCATTACAGGCCATATTCTTAACTCAAAAAACCGAGCACACATCCCATTTCTTAACATTACCATAAAAGGCACAACAATAGGAACGATGAGCGATGCATCTGGACACTTTGTGCTAAGGGATATCCCCATAGGGAATCAAACCATTGTTGTGTCAGGCATCGGATTTAAAAAAGTAGAAACTCCGGTAAGCGTACAAAAAGGAAGGCAAACCGAGCTGGCAATTGAAACCGAAGAAGAAGCTATTTCGATGGATGAAGTGGTAGTTTCTGCCAATAGGAACGAACGCACAAAACAGGAAGCCCCTGTTATCGTGGGGGTTATCAGTCCAAAAGTTTTTGAAACAACCAACTCTACCAACCTTTCACAAGGACTAAATTTTCAGGCAGGGTTAAGGGTTGAAAACAGCTGCCAAAACTGCGGCTTCCCTCAGGTTCGTATAAACGGATTAGATGGTCAGTACTCGCAAATCCTAATCGATAGCCGACCTATTTTTAGTGCCCTATCAGGCGTTTACGGACTCGAACAGCTTCCCACAAACATGGTAGAGAGAGTGGAGGTTATCAGAGGGGGTGGATCTGCTCTTTTTGGCTCAAATGCAGTTGGTGGAACCATAAACATTATCACCAAAGAGCCGCTTAGAAACACCATGAGCATTGGTAACAGCACCACGCTTATGGGTATGAAAACGCCCGACATCAACACCACCTTAAACGCTTCGCTTGTTTCCGACGATTATAAGTCTGGGGTTTACCTATTTGGAATGGTTAGGAATCGTGATCACTACGATCATGATGGGGATGGCTTTTCTGAGCTCGGCATGCAAAAGGCAAGCACGGTAGGCTTCCGAAGCTACTACAAAACGAGCCATTTTAGCAAGATTAGCCTCGAATACCACAACCTTAACGAGTACAGACGAGGAGGAAATAGCTTTAACAGACCTCCACACGAAGCAGATATAGCCGAACAAACCCAGTACTACACTAACGGAGGTGGGCTAAAGTACGATCTCTTTAGTAGCGACTACCACCATAGGTTCAATGTATTTGCATCGTTCCAGCATAACGACCGTAGCAGCTACTATGGAGCAGGAAAAGACCCCAATGCCTACGGTAAAACAAAAGATTTGACGCTTGTTACCGGAATGCAGTATGCTGCAACAATCGGGAAGCTGCTATTTATGCCAGCAGAAATCACCACAGGCGTAGAGTACAACACCAACCATCTGGAAGACGAAGCACCCGGATACAATCGCTATATCGATCAAAAGGTACATATAACAAGTGCCTTTGTTCAAAACGAGTGGTCAACCGAAAAGCTAGGCATACTTATAGGCGCTCGTCTTGATAAGCACAATCTTATTAACGATCCAATCGTTAGTCCACGTATAAACGTTAGGTACAACCCGTCTAAGTTGGTAAACTTCAGGGCAACCTACTCTTCGGGCTTCAGAGCTCCTCAGGCATACGACGAAGACCTGCATATTCTTGCCGTAAGCGGCGAAGTAGCTATTATACGTATAGATCCGAACCTAAAGCCCGAAAAATCGCACAGCTATAGCGCTTCGGTAGACTTATATCCAAATTTAGGGAGTATCCGCACAAACCTTTTAGTTGAAGGTTTTTACACCGAGCTAAAAGACAAGTTCGAACTTGTAGAAGCAGGTTCTGACGCTACAGGGAACCTTCTAAGAATGAGAGTTAATGGTCCTGGAGCCTTTGTTGCTGGAGTTAACTTGGAAGCTAAAGCTGTTTTCTCGCATGAATTTGATGTACAGGCAGGATTTACCCAACAAAAGAGCCGCTACGAAAAGCCTCTCGATTGGGCAAACGATCCAAACCTAGTCCCCCAAAAACGTATGTTCAGAACCCCTGATAGCTACGGATTTATAACCACAAACTATGAAGTTACCGAAGAGCTCGTTGCGAGCATATCAGGAACCTACACCGGACCAATGCTCGTACAGCACGTAATAAGCACGCCCGACCCTAACAACAGCCAGAATGTTACTACCCGATTTGCAGAGAAAAATACACCATCCTTCTTCGACATGGGCCTAAGAGTATCCTACACTCTTCCGGTTAGCAAATCAATGAACCTACAAATCAACGCTGGGATTCAAAATATCTTCGATAGCTACCAGTCTGATTTCGATAAAGGAGCGCTACGTGATGCCAAGTACATTTACGGCCCTGCACTTCCTAGATCTGCCACCTTTGGAATAAAAATATCACTTTAGCATAAAATCTTGGGTTGATGAGGCCAGTCAAGCATCAACCCAAGGTTTCATAACCACACCTTTATTATAATAGGTACATGCTAAGATTTAAACTCAATAATAGTACCCCTATCTTTGGCTAGCATTCTTTCAGGAATCGATTTTTGGATATGCTCCTTAAGCGTTTTCAGCATATTACCTTTAGCATAGCTACGAGCGTAGGCAATGCCCACTTCACGTAAAGGAACCATATCAGTAAACGTTCTCACCTGCTTTCTCCTCACATCGTCCATTTCGGCAATCGCCAGCTCGGGGAGCAAGGTAAATCCTCCGTTCTTATCAATCATTTTTACCAGCGTTTCAAACGAGCCACTCTCATACTCGAATGGCAGCGAATGCCGTTGCGTTTCGTGGTACGAACAAAGGTTTAAAACCTGCGACCTAAAGCAGTGTCCGTTGCTCAACAACCACAAATCAGGCGATTCCAAATCTCTAATAAGAATCGATGTTTTTTCTATAAACGTGTGGTCGATGCTGGCATATACCATAATTTCCTCATAAAACACAGCCTCTTCTTTAATTGCTGCATCATGCAGCGGAGTAACAAGAATTCCCACATCGATGATATCCTTCTTTAGCGCCTCCACAATATCCTCAGTTATCATTTCGCGAACCTTCAGTTCTAAATTTGGATGGCTTTGGGCTAAGTTACTCATGAAAAGAGGCAGCAGGTAGGGAGCCAAAGAGGGAATAATCCCGATCCGAAGCTCGCCTGAAATCTCTTTTTTGTGGTTTGCAACAATCGAGCTAATCCCTTTTGCCTCACGTAGGATAACACGAGCTTGAGCTATTATCTCTGCTCCTACATCTGTAGGAATAATCGGCTGCTTTGTTCGATCGAAAATTACAACCCCAAGCTCATCTTCCATCTTTTTAATCTGCATGCTCAGCGTAGGCTGGGTAACAAAACATTTCTCGGCAGCGGCAGCAAAGTGCCTGTACGTATCAACTGCTGTAATATATTCTAGCTGTACAAGTGTTACCATATAGTCCCTTTCGTAAATGTGAAGTATGCGCTCTCATAAAAAATGAGCAGCTAAAGCAAGAACAAACCTTTATAACAGGCTGTAATTCTGCAAATATAGTTTTTATCTATCATTATATAAATATTATCAATTTGATTTATACTATATCAGCCCGTACATTTGTTCTATCAAAAAAACACAACACAAGCAAACAAAAGAAAAGGATAAAGCCAGCATCACCACTATGTATTCTGGTTAAATCCGATCTAAAAAACTTATAAGGATGAAAAACAACATTAACTCAATCGGGCTCGATAACGAGCAATCAAAAATGCTATCGGAAAAGCTAAACGATTTGCTTGCCAACTACCAAGTGTTCTACCAAAATCTACGAGGATTTCATTGGAACATTAAGGGAGAGAAGTTCTTTGAGCTTCACCTAAAATTCGAAGAGCTGTACAACGATGTAATCCTAAAAATAGACGAGCTAGCAGAGCGAATTCTAACACTCGAAGGGACTCCGCTACATGCGTATAGCGACTACCTCGCAACTTCAGAAATTAAAGAGGCAAAAAATCAGAGCGATGCCATTAGCACCGTAACTAGCACGCTAAACAATTTTAAGGTGGTAATTGTTAAACAACGAGAGCTGCTGGCCGAAGCGCAAAAGGTAGGTGACGAAGGTACTGCAACTCTTATGAGCGACTACATTTCGCAGCAAGAAAAAACCGTTTGGATGCTATCAGCATACCTAAACCGCTAACAGAACTTAAAAACAAAAAATAAAAACGATCAAAAATGTCAAATCGAATTTTGAGCATAGGAAGTAAGCTTCCTGAGTTTAGCAAAACAGCAGTAGTATCACTAGAAAAAGGTAAGGAGTTCGCAACCATCACCTCCGAAGATCACAAAAAAGCAGGAAAATGGCTGGTTCTATTTTGGTGGCCAAAAGACTTCACCTTTGTTTGCCCTACTGAAATAGCCGAATTCAACAAGGCCTATGGCGAATTTGCAGATAGAGATGCTCAGCTAATTGGAGCCTCCACTGATTCTGAATTTGTGCACCTTGCATGGAGAAACAACCATGATGACCTTCGCGGATTAAAGTTCCCAATGCTTGCTGACACTTCTAAGTCGCTTGCTGAAGAGCTTGGCATACTAGAAGAAAACGAGAAGATTGCCTATAGAGTAACCTACATTATCGACCCAGAAGGTGTAATCCGCTTTGTAAGCGCTAACGACCTAAGCGTTGGACGTAACGTAAAGGAGGTTCTCAGGGTTTTAGATGCTCTTCAAACCGATGAGCTTTGCCCATGTAACTGGGAAAAAGGACAAGATACCATCAAGCTTTAATCGTCAATCGATCAAGAGGGTGTCAAAAAAGTGTTAAGGTCAGCATATTACGCAAGGCAAAACGCATAGACTACCATAATAAGGGGCCTAACTTGTTGTGATTAGCAGATCCTATGAGATATTACTCCTTTTTGACACCCTTTAGTAAGAAGCCCTACCCTTAGCTCCAAAACATAACAAACGAAGAAAATCCATGTACAACGAGACAGCCGTAGAGCTGCTTAACGACCTAGGGATTAGCACAGAAACAAGCTACCCCTCGCTTTTAACGCTTTCGGAAAGCAGCACAAAATATCTACGAGACCTAAAAGTAAACATAAAAACAGCACTAGCTTCCGAGGCCCTTGGCGAGAAAGATGCGCTACTGGTAGCCTATGCAGCAGCTGTAAACGCAAAAAACCACTCTTTACAGCAAGCCTTTAAAAGCAAGGCTTTACTAGCAGGAGCAACGGCCGAAGATGTTGCCGAAACAGCAGCCGTTGCTTCTCTGCTAAGTGCTAATAACGTTCTGTATCGCTTCAGGCATTTTGCAGATAACAAGAAGTACAACGATATTCCAGCACGGATACGAATGAATATAATGATGAGCCCAGTACTAGGCAAAGAGCGATTCGAGCTTATCAGCCTTGCCGTTTCAGCAATTAACGGTTGCGAAGCTTGCGTAAATTCACACGAACATTCGGTAAGGGAGTTGGGCGCTACAGAAGAACGCATATTCGATGCGATCAGACTAGCCGCCATAGTGGTATCACTCGATCGAATTATTGCCTAAAGAGAATAAATAAGGAGGGTGTGCAAAAAGTAGCATTAAGAAGCAATATATAACCTTAGCCTTGTTACAGTGGGCTCTGGTAGTATGTCGTGATACATAAGATATGTGCCCTTTGATGCTTTTTGTACACCCTAATTTCTCAAAAAAAGCTCATTTTTATAAAGATGTCCAAAATAAAAATAAGCAAGCAGGTCTACCATTGTTTAGGTAATCACATCAATTCGTAAAATAGGTAGTGCTTGCACCTTAATACTTATAGGAAAACTTCGGGTTTATATAAGCAAAAAGCTAAATCCCGAGGAGAATTCGCTCTAGGACAACAGGAAAATGTTCGTACTCGAGCTGATGAACCTTATTTGCCACATCATCAGCACTATCAGAGCTCAAGACACTAGCTTTGGCCTGAAAAATCACATCTCCTTCATCGTACTGACTATTCACCCAATGAATAGTTATACCTGTTTCATTCTCACGACTTTGCACAACAGCTTCATGCACATGCATCCCAAACATTCCCTTACCCCCAAACTTAGGCAGCAACGCTGGGTGAATGTTAACAATGCGACGCTCGAAGCTAGCTACTATAGAAGGAGGAACCAGCCAAAGAAAACCTGCAAGAACAACCAAATCAACCTGCAGCTCCAAAAGCAACCTCAAAACCTTATCAGACGAGTAGAAATCATCCCTACTAAAATGGAGGTAAGGCACCCCCAAACGCTGAGCACGCTCCAAAACAAAAGCATCCTTTCGATTCGACAAAATAACAGTCACACGAGCTAAATCTCCTTTCCGAAAGTACTCAACTAAATTTTCTGCATTACTTCCAGACCCAGAAGCCAAGACGGCAATTCGTTTCATTACTAGAGTTTTACGAGCACAAAAAACGCCCAACGTGTAAAAAATTAAAAAATAATATGCCAAAAATAAGAACAAAATGTTATACATTTGCCCCGAATTTCGCAGAGAAGGCGATTTGATTTTATAAAAATTGTTTTTCTTTGCGGAGTATTTTTAAGGTCAAATTCAGTACTAATCAAAATTTACCGTTATGTCTGATATCGCATCAAAAGTAAAAGCTATCATTGTTGAGAAGCTTGGCGTAGACGAAAATGAAGTTGTACCAACAGCTAGCTTCACTAACGACCTAGGCGCTGACTCGCTTGACACTGTTGAGCTAATCATGGAATTTGAAAAGGAATTTAGCATTTCTATTCCAGACGAAGATGCTGAAAAGATCGGCACCGTTGGCGATGCTATTTCTTACATCGAACAACACGTAAAGTAAGAAGAGAAATTTAGAGCAGAAATTTTGTTATAAAACTTGGACGTATGGAATTAAAAAGAGTTGTAGTTACTGGAATTGGAACCATCAACCCATTAGGAAATTCAATTGAAGAATACTTTACCAACCTCGAAAACGGGGTTAGTGGGGCTGAATTGATTCCCTATTTCGATACTTCCAAGTTTAAAACAAAATTTGCCTGTACAGTAAAAAATTTCGACCCTAATGCGCACTTCGACCGTAAGGAGGTAAAGAAGCTCGACTTGTACGCTCAATATGCAATTGTAGCTGCCGATCAGGCATTTGCTGATGCTGGGCTCAATGCTGAGAATACTGATCCTGATAGGGCTGGTGTTATCTGGGGTTCTGGAATTGGTGGTATTATCACCTGTTTCCAAGAAATAAAGGGATACATCGAGGGTGGAGAAACCCCTCGATTTAGCCCCTTCTTCATCCCTAAGATGATTGCAGATATAGCTGCTGGTCATATCTCGATGAAGCATAACCTTCGCGGACCAAACTACTGTACAATTTCTGCTTGTGCTTCATCAAACCACGCAATTATCGATGCTTTCAACACCATACGTTTAGGCAAAGCCGACATTATGGTAACAGGAGGTTCTGAAGCATCTGTAAACGAAGCTAGCGTTGGTGGTTTTAACGCACTTCAAGCACTATCTACCCGCAACGACGACTATAAGGCTGCTTCTCGCCCATTCGATTCAGGACGCGACGGCTTTGTAATTGGCGAAGGTTCAGGTGCGCTTGTGCTAGAAGAGTATAGCCATGCTATCGCTCGTGGTGCAAAAATTTATGCCGAAGTAGTAGGCGGCGGTATGACCGCTGATGCTTACCACCTAACTGCTCCACATCCTGACGGACTAGGTGCTAGCAATTCTATGAGAATGGCGCTTAACGATGCTGGTATTGAGCCAACTGCTATCGACTATATCAACGTTCATGGAACATCAACTCCGCTTGGTGATATCGCCGAAATTAAGTCGGTTAAGAACGTTTTTGGAGATCATGCAAAGAACCTTAACATCAGCTCGACCAAATCAATGACCGGACACCTTCTTGGTGCTGCTGGTGCTGTAGAGGCAATAGCTTGTATTCTTGCAATAACAAAGGGCATTATTCCTCCAACTATCAACAACGAAAACTTCGATCCAGAGCTTGACCCTGAATTGAACTACACGCTTAACAAGGCGCAAAAGAGAGAAGTTAACTATGCGTTGAGCAATACCTTTGGCTTTGGAGGCCATAATGCAACTGTAATCCTTAAGAAACATACCAACTAGCGATTTTGCTCTATAGGTTACTACATCCGGTAAAGGTCGCATTTTCTAAAGACAAGAAGCTATACTTGGCACTTAGAAATATGTTCGATCTTTACCCATCCAACATTGCACTCTACAAAGTAGCACTTACCCACAAATCGGTACTCAACACACACCATCCGGTACTCCACAACGAAAGGCTGGAGTACCTCGGCGATTCGGTGCTCGATCTTATTGTTGCCGACTTTTTGTACGAAGAGTATCAGGGAAAAAGTGAGGGCTTTTTAACCAAGATGAGAGCAAAGATTGTTAGCCGATCTACGCTAAACCAGCTGTCCATCGATATTGGAATCCCTTCCCTACTCGTCCTTCATACGAACCCCAACCACCAGCTCAAGCATATCTATGGCGATGCCTTCGAGGCTCTAATTGGAGCTATTTATCTCGACAAGGGATACAGCTACACCAAAAAGCTTATCGTCAATTTCATACGAAAGCACATAGATTACAGAAGCTTAGAGCGCACAGAAACCGACTTTAAAAGCAGGCTCATTGAATGGGGCCAAAAAAATAAGAAGGAGTTCTCGTTCGAATTTAAAGAAAGCTATGCAGATGAGGCAAAGACCATTATCTTTACCGTGCATATCCTACTCGGATCGTATGTGGTTGGCCATGGAGAAGGGCACTCTAAGAAAGAAGCAGAACAAAAGGCATCAAGAGAAGCACTAGATGTAATAGCCGACCACCTGTCGTTAAACCTTAACTAGAACAGGCCATGGCGGTACAAAGAGCTGCAAAAAAAACTTCCCAGAAAGTAAAGCTTACCGATACAGCAAGCAGCACATTTGCCGTATTTGCCATTTGTTCGTCTGAAAATGGATACCGGCTTAGCTGGCTTTTAAATAGCTCGCTTGGATTAGATATGCAAAGCTTAAGCCACAACAGTCCCGAACTTCCTGAAGAGCTTAGCAAGCTCGACATATATGCTGAAAACGACCCAGAAGGAGCTATACTCATCCCCAATAAGCTCGAATCGAACAAGCTCCTTTCGGCTGCTCACAAGCAATTCGACTATATTTTTGTAGTAAGACATCCCCTCAACCAAGACCAGTATAAATCGTTAGAAAGCAAAATAAAAAAGACCGAGGGAATAATAACCCTGGTTCAAATACCCAACCCCGACAAGAAAGTAGCTGATATTCTTAATTTATTTTAGCAAAAACAGCCCGTTTTATAGCTTAAGCTAAACAAGTAAGCTTTTATTCAATACTATCTTTGTATGCTAGTAAAAGTTAAAATCCTTTTATAATTTTAGCTTTTAAAGGAATACTCCTTGTAGCATACTCTCACTATGAACAAGAAACAGATTTGGTTACTGGTTTCGATCATCTTCCTCTGCTCCGTAGGCTTGATTGTTGTTCAAACTATATGGATTAGGAGCTCGCTAAAAATAAAGGAAGAAGAGCTAAGCGCGCAGCTTGATGATGCCATTCGCCAAGTTATCCAAGACATACAGCAAAGCGAAATTCTTACCCAAACCGAAAGAACAGTTGCTCCATACAACAAAAAAGGTGAGATCAACCCCTACTACGAAGATCAGTACAACGTAGTCAAGAAGACTCGATCGTCATACCGCACCATAAGCAAAAACGAAAAGATTTTTTACATCGACTCGAAGGACACCTCCAAGTTTACCAAGCAGGTAAAAGGTTCGTTCGGATCAGGTGCAGTAGAAAATATTGTTGCCAACAGCTACAAGAACAAGGAAAAGCATAAAGATCAGTCGCAAACCAGCGAAAGAGTTCGTTTCCCTATGAACGAACGCTACAACAAGCGCACAATCTTTATATCCGAAACAATTGATAAGCTGATTCGTGTAGAAGAACCTATAACACAGCGCGTTAATAAAAACCAAATAGATTCTCTAATCAGGCACGAGCTCAAAAAGAGGGGCATAAGAATCCCCTTTGAGTTTGCAGTTACCGACGAAGGCGCCAACAGCATCTTCAAATCAGAGAACTTTGAACGCAACCCTCAGGACGCGCTCACCGTTCACCAGCAGATATCGCCCGAGGGATATACTAGAACCTCCTTTTTGCACGTTAACTTTCCCAACACCCAAAAGGTTGCATTTCGCTCTATGTCATTGCTAGCAGCACTATCCGGTGGATTAACGCTGATAATCATCTTCACATTCCTATTTACCCTCCTGGTGATTTTTAGGCAGAAGAAGCTTTCCGACATCAAGAACGATTTTGTTAGCAACATGACGCACGAGCTTAAAACGCCCATCTCAACCATATCGCTAGCAGCACAAATGCTGCAAGATAAAGGGTTACCTAATACTGCTAAGAACTACGACTACCTCTCGAAGATTGTAGCTGACGAGAGCAAGCGCTTGGGATTTTTAGTAGAGAAGGTGCTGCAGATGGCAATTTTTGATAAAGGAAAGCTAAAGCTAAAGAGCAAAGATATAGATATACATGCCATTGCATCTAAAGTATGCGACAACCTACAGATCCAGGTTAACAATAAGCATGGCGAGCTCGAAAGATCATTTTTAGCTGAAAATTGCATTATTTTTGCTGATGAAGTGCATATTACAAATATTATAGCTAACTTGTTGGACAATGCGTTAAAGTATAGCAAGGAGAAACCAGCTATAAAGCTAAGCACCTACAACAAGGAAGACGGAATCGTAATAGAAGTTAAGGACAACGGAATTGGAATCAGCAAGGAGAATATAAAGCGCATTTTTGAACAATTCTATAGGGTTCCAACCGGAAACGTTCACAACGTAAAAGGTTTTGGTTTGGGGCTAAGCTATGTAAAAAAGATTGTTGAAGCACACGGAGGTCGAATATGGGCTGAGAGTGAACTAGGCTCTGGAAGTACCTTCAGCATCTACATACCATTTAAAAGTGGACTAAGTAACAATTAAACCTGTATAACAATGGAAAGCAAGGCGAAGGTTCTTTTAGCAGAAGACGATGAAAACCTTGGTATGCTACTCAAGGAGTACTTAAATGCCAAAGGCTATCAAACTGAGCTATATGTCGATGGAGAAAAGGCATTCGACGGATTTAAGAACAACAAGTTTGACATCGTGATTCTCGATGTTATGATGCCTATCAAAGATGGATTCTCAGTAGCTAAGGATATCAGAATGATTGACGATAAGGTTCCTGTACTTTTCCTTACCGCCAAATCGATGAAAGAAGATGTACTAGAAGGGTTTTCGGTAGGAGCGGACGACTACATGACTAAGCCTTTTAGCATCGAAGAGCTACAATACCGCATAGAGGCTATCCTACGCCGTACAAAGGGTGCTGGAGGAGTAGCAAGCCAAGATCAGTTTACACTTGGAACCTACACCTTTGATGCAACCAAGCAAATTTTGGCACACAACGGCGTAGATCAGAAGCTTACCGCAAAGGAATCCGAGCTGCTAAAGTTCTTGTGCATCAACAGAAATGCAGTTCTAGACCGTAACTTTGCTCTAAAAACTATCTGGTCGGACGATAGCTACTTCAATGCACGAAGCATGGACGTTTACATCACCAAACTTAGGAAGTACTTGAAAGAAGATCCGTCAATTCAGATTTTAAATATCCGAGGAAAAGGATTTAAGCTTATTGGCTAGAAAAGTTTTAGGATTGGCAACATTGTCAATCCTAAAACTTATGTACATTTACCATCTTTAAAAAAGTTGGCAAAAGGGTATGAGTAATTTTTTAGGGAATTTATCGTTAGCACTAAAGTTTAAGCTGGGGTTAGTGCCATCTACAGAAGCTTACGAAGCTAGGTTGAGACAGATGTGGGAGGATGTAAAGTTTCTAAGATCGTTTCCTCAAGAATCGCTATATAAGGAATACGAAGAGCTGCTAAAGTCGAATTTTCCTACAAAAGAAGAGCAAAAAAAAGCCTCAAGCCGAAGGAAGCAGATAACCAAAGACGCATCGTGGAAAAGGTTTGAGAAGCTGAAGAAATCAGCTTCGCTTGCCGAATTTATGAAGCAGGAGGTTGTTTTTGAAGACCACTTTGAGGAAAAGCAGCTTGACGAAAGCAAGTGGCTAACCAAGTTTTTCTGGGGAGAAAAGCTTCTTGGACAAGGCTACTCACATACTGACGAATTCCACAACTACACAGACGGAACAAACGTAGCTATTGCCAATGGCAAGCTGCAAATTCACACCAAAAAGGAGAACAGCACTTCGCTTTCGTGGGACAAGAAGTATGGCTTCGTACCTCGAAAAAGCGGCTATACCTCTGGCATCGTAAACACAGGAAAAAGCTTTCGACAAAAGTACGGAAGATTTGAAGCCAAGGTTTCTGTATCTCCCCACAATGGCATATACAGTGCCTTTTGGATGGTTGGCGATTCGGCAACTCCACATCTAAACATATTTAAGATAACCGATTGCTTAGAGCTTGGCTTGCTAACTGATGGCAACGCCAACAACCAGTCGAAGCTTGCCGCATCATCGCTTAAGGAGCGCTACTATATTGCAGGAGTAGAATGGAATAGCAAAGAAATACGATGGCTCATTAACGGCACAACCGTAAAGCGTGTCAGCAAAAACTTGCCCGAAGTACCGCTCTACCTAGTGCTATCATCTGGAATTTACAAGGATGTTGAGGGAGCCAAGGTGGATCACCATTTTGAAGTAGAATGGGTTAAATGCTACCAGAAAGCCCTGCAGTAGAAGCAACTTCAGACAAGCATAGCATATAATAAAAGAGCGTTCATTTTATGAACGCTCTTTTATTATATAGGCTTACAGTAGTAAAAAATCTAAGCTAGTCGCGGATCAATTGACAATTGAGGTGGATCGTTAGAATTACAATGGAATAAGACACAGGATTTCCGAAAAAATAAACGCAGAGACTCAAAGACACAGATTTCCACCGAGTTAATTCGTTGGTTGCTTTCCCGACTAACGATTCCCAGTCACCTGTCACTTCGTCACCTGTCACTGAAATTACAACCTATCAACGGCATACAACACCCATAAAGAGCGCAACCCTACCCCCGTAAGCACCGTGGCGAAGCCACACCAGACCGTACGAATTCTGTCTGCGCGAGGGAGCATCTGCAAGCAACCGAGCCGTGAAACGTGTCGCCGCCAGCAGCAGCGTAGCGTAGAGCGGTGGGGTGCTGGCGCGAACGAGCAAGTTAATTCGTACAAAGGGTTTTTTGGTTACTTTTTTGACCACAAAAAAGTAACAACAGAAAGTTTATATATCTACAGCTAGGCTGGATAGCCGAGAAGAAGACATACGATTTGCGACACACGACACAGGATTTCCGAAAAAATGAACGCAGAGACTCAAAGACACAGATTTCCACCGAGTTAATTCGTTGGTTGCTTTCCCGACTAACGATTCCCAGTCACCTGTCACTTCGTCACCTGTCAC
>Ga0209464_10000252_pt1 | contig 17730 bp, 16 predicted proteins | sample DOMMetBare1Fresh_2_FD_187473 | JGI IMG/M metagenome (GOLD analysis project Ga0209464, IMG submission 187473) | Wetland sediment microbial communities from St. Louis River estuary, USA, under dissolved organic matter induced mercury methylation -... | ecosystem: Environmental > Aquatic >...
GCACTGCAGCCATCATGGCCTCACGCGATTTTTGAATAAGCTCAAGCTTTGCAGACTTCATAGCAATGCTCCTAAAACGGAACTAATCGAAGTAGCGGTATCTATTTTCCCTCTTCTTATCTTAATTAGGTGATAACTTTATGTCACATAGTATTCTTAAAAATTTTATTTTCGTACTCTTTATTTGCTTCAATAGTGTCTATGTTCAGACTACGCCGCATACGATTTGCCTCTGAATCCCGATTCTTTTTCGAAAGCTTGTCGGAATACGATAATCCGACAAGCTTTGCTTGAACCTGATAAACTTTGAAAATGCTATGTGTTGAAATACCTTCTGCGCATAACCACTTATTGGAAAGCTGAGAATTGATTCTTTATTCTCATCAGGGGGCTTCTAGCAGATGAATATCTTCAATAAAATCCAAAATGGTATAGAAAAAATAAAACCAAGTTTAATCGATGTCGAGAAATTTGGAGGATGAAATATTCATTTGTAATATCAGGTCGCTTAAGCAAAATTGGGTACCTGCTTGAGGTCTTAATCGCTGCTTTAACGACTATTGTTTTTTTCTATTTATCACAAAGCCTATCCGCTGATCTGCAAATGAGCCAATTGGTAATTACTCAAATCAGCACAACCCTAATCGTTGTAACTGTAGTGTCGATAATTGCGAATATGGACGGTAGGTATCTTTATGGTTTTAAAGTTATTGATGTAATCTTTGCGAAAAATGGAGCTATTGGATTCTGGCTTAGATTTTTTATTTTGGCTACGTTGTTATTCGTGAATATTGCTTGTTTGATTCTCAATGTAGATCGAACAATAATTATGACTACGTTCATACTCTCGTTGTATTGTTTGCTAGCTCTTGCATATAGAATCTCTTCTTTCTTTTTAAACCAGATTCAGACAAGAAAACGGCTTCTTTATTTCTATTACAAAAAGAATCGATTACAAATGAGAAAATCGGGGTTAATGGACAAAACGAGTTGCTACTGGACTTAATTCCAATCATCCCTCCAAGGCGTGCTCGCATGGAACTCCGACCACACCACCCCCGTTCCGAACCCGGGGGCATCGCTATCGGCCAACCCCCTTCGCGCGGCCTGCTCGAATAGGCGGTCGACTTCGTCGTCGGTCCGTTCCCGCTTCAGTATCTCGGCGGCGGTCGGCGGGTGCTCCGTATGCATCAGGCACCACCAGAAAACCGCCTTGATGCGCCGTGTCGTCGATAGCCCCCTGTGGTCCCTGAGCATTATCCTCAGTTGGGCATTCACTCCTCCCTCGATCATGTTGTTCTTCGAAGGGAGGGGGCCGAGGCGCGCCGTCAGCTCCGGGTCGACGTAGGCGAACAGCGTTCCTTTCCGAACCAATGCACTGAGCATGTTGCGCGCTTTGACCAAGCGCTCGTGGGAGTCGATGGTCCTGCCGTCGTCCGTCCTCGTCTTCTCCGACAGGAAGGAGCTCCAAGTCGAGCACCAGCCCGCGTACCGTCCCATCCATTCCGCCGCCGCGTCGCCGGTCTTTATGTCCAGCAGGTCCCTTCCCAGCTGCAGCAGCTGGGCGCCGGCAGGCAGCTTGGGGTTCAGGGTGGTGTAGTTCCTGATGTTCATCCAGACATGGAACGTGCAGCGCTGCACCCGCGTCGCCGGCCATATCCGGCACCTTGCCTTCTCGAAGCCGCTGCCGCCGTCCGCCACGACGACCTCGGGTGCCGGTATCGGCGCCATCAGCGCGCCCCAGGCATCGGAGTTCTCGGAGCGCGCCAGGTACCAGCCCAGAACGAACCGCTCGTCCCTCGCGATCAGGACGACCACGTTCCTCGCTACGTAGATGCCGTCGACGAAGACCACGCGATGGGCCTCGCCTGTGGCCGGCGGCCTTGGCAGGTAGTTCCAGAAGCGGGAGCATTTTCGCCTGAAGGTCCGCCCTCCGCCGGGCATATCGGACTGCCGCCTGCGCGAGAAGAGCCAAGCCAGGAACGCATCGAGCTGTTTTGCGGAGCTGTCGATCGAGTGCGTGAAAGCCGATCCGCAATCCTTGCAGCGCCACCTCTGGGCTCCCGCCGCCGTCTTGCCGAACCGTTTCGTTTCGCCTCCGCACGAAGGGCATCTGTAATTAGCCATTCGCCAATAATGGCAAAGAACCAACTCGAAAGGCCGGTTTATATGTATCTAACTGGGGAAATGCCGGGAATCAGCAACACGTTTTGTCCGGCTGCCCGAGTTGACGGCGATCAACTCGGGCAGTACTTCTATGCATGGCGACCTGCACTTATAGTCGAATTCGGCAACTCGTTTTGTCCATTACCTCGAAAATCGGGAGGATTTAACAAAGGGGCATCCTCCGATTTGGTGAAGTTTAGAGACATAACCATGCAGTCTATCATTGAAGACAATAAGCAGGGAATGGAAAACATCAATGGGTACTTACGTCTTTTGGATACAACGCTCTTTAGGGACCGTGAAATTTGGCAGAATTATTACCTAGAACCTATTTCTCCCAAAAATGATTTTGCTGATCATCTAGCAAAATGTGCAGAACAATTTCGTAAAAAAGGATATTACACTACTGCTATCAGACTATATAGCCTGATAGTAAGTCGGTTTAATTACTATCAAGTCGTAAATGTTGGCAATCAAGAAATATTTCAAGTATTTGATAGCTTTTCAAAAGTAATAAAATATCTGGATAACGAGATGGATGCAAAGGACTACCAAGAAGAATACTGGTATGCGTGTTTGCAGGAGTTAACGCAAATGCAATTGTTCTTAGATGCTGACTTAACCAATAATCGCGAAAATGAAGATTGGTTGGGGCGTTATTTCTCTCCTAATTTTTTAGGAAGTTATTATCAATCACTATTTGAAAACAAATTGTTGGATAGTTTTTCAAAGCAAAGACTTTACAGATACTTATATGATGAAATTAGAATGGTCGAGCTGAACTTTCGATTTAGGTCTCCAAACATCGAAGATCTCCTTAATGGTAATGAAGGCTTTTCGTCAAAAAAACAGTCAATTCAAGAGTTTATTTATGTTGAACCGATTGCCTTAATGCTGATCAGGATGTTTGAAAACAACGATTTTACAAACCTCAAATTATTTTGGACCATGAATATAAGCAATTCTGCTATGGCTCAAATTAAACTGCTTTGTGTTCTGAGCCTTGTGAATAAGATTTCCCGTTCGTACGTTGAGACCAATTTTGTGGTTCAGCAAGATACCACCAAAAAGCTTAGGTTTATCGGGAAAATGTTTATGCTTGATGAGCCAGCGGGCTTTTCGGAAGGTTCTCAAGAATTGCTCGATTGTTACAATATGATATGCACTTGGTATTTGTGCGAAAATGCTGATTCGCCTATAGGGAAAGAAAGAAGAACCAAGGCTTATGCATCGACGGAATTAAGGTTTTCGAAACGTGTTGTTGATGGTTTATTTTGTCGGATGGTCAAGCCCTTTGGCGAACAGAAAAAATTTGCCAAAGAAGAACGCAGTTTTTCGTTGGCTGACAACAACCTTGAATTTGTATTGAATGCATTGTTTTCGGATTCATAAGATACTTTAGACATCGAGTACGATTTTGCTGAAATAATTATCGATAGGATTGTGCATGCTCGAATAGGAGATGTGTTCTGTGAGCTAGTTCTCGCATATGCGTAGGAAGGCTTAAGAAAGAAGCTTGCGATAGGTGTCTTCGCCTGTGGTCTGCATCTTCTTCTTCAATGCAGCATAGGCATCGAGCAATTGCATGCAATCATCCGTCAGCGTGCTGCCATGTGCGCCATCGCGCACAAGAAGCTGGATACCCAACGAATCTTCGGTTTCCTTGATGATGCGCCATGCCTTGCTGTATGCCATGCCCAGATTCTTGGCAGCGGCATTCAGCGAGCCCGTATCGCGCACGCCTTGGCACAGGGCTGCAATACCGGGGCCGAATACGGCGTTGGCTTGCGATGAGGGGTTCTCTATCGTCAGTTTGACGCTTGGTTTCAAATCGTTCAAACTCATGGCGGCTTCCGTTCCCTTATCCTCGATCGGCGTCTCGATACACGCCCATTATAGCGAATCGCTACTGTTCAGGAAACTTATTATCGCCGATTCGATATCTTCGGTACCGGCATCGATCACGGAGTCGAAACGAATAGGCTTCGAATCGAGGGTAGACAAACCTGTGGGAATGAAAGGAAGTCCCGTTTCTTCTGCAATCAGGTTGTTCAGCTGGCAGCCAGTAAGGTCTTTCGCGCACGCGGGAAGTTCGGCTCCCGCTTCGATATCATGCAAAGCGCGATATACGTTGTCGCCGAATTTTGCCCAATGGGCCGTGCTAGCGATGAGTATGGGGTTTTCGCCACGCATGCGCTCGGCTGCTTCGTAGGCGACGGCCGTATGGGGATCGATAAGGTACTGGTGATTTTCGAACACGGTTTTAATCGTGGCGAGGCAATCCTCGTTGTCGACCGACTCGCTCGCGAAATCGGCGCGCAATTTGGCAAAAGTGTCTTCGTCGACACGGAAACGGTTGTCGGTTTTCAAGTCATGCATCCATCCGGATATAGCATCTGCATTGCGGCCGGTCAATTCAAACAGCTGGCGTTCGAGATTCGACGAAACCAGAATGTCCATAGAAGGACTAGGGGTCAATACGAATGCGCGGTCGCCGATATCGTAGGTGCCGGTGTTGATGAAGTCGGTAAGTACGCGGTTCTCGTTGCTGGCGCATAGCAGGCGCTCGATGGGGGTGCCCATCTGCTTGGCATACCAAGCAGCTAGGATGTTGCCGAAGTTGCCCGTGGGCACGCAGACATCGATGGGGCTTCCGGCCTGCACTTTGCCCTGCTTGACCAGCATGCTGTAGCTTGAAACGTAATAGACCACTTGGGGAAGCAAGCGCCCCCAGTTGATGGAGTTTGCGCTGGAGAGGGCCACCTTGTCATCGTCCATGAGCACGGTGCCGAAGGATTCGTCGCCGAAGACGTTTTTCGCACCCGTTTGGCAGTCGTCGAAATTGCCACGTACAGCCCAGACTATGACGTTGTCGCCTGTTTGGGTGGCCATCTGCTTGCGCTGGATGTCGCTCACGCCGCCGTCGGGGTACATGACGGCGATGCGTACGCCTTGCTTGCCGGCAAATCCTTCCAGCGCGGCTTTGCCTGTGTCGCCCGATGTTGCTACCAGGATAAGGAACTCGTTGTCAATGGTCCCTTCTTCGCGTAAATGCTGTGCACTCTCGCTGAAGAACAAGGGCAGGCATTGTAGCGCCATGTCTTTGAAAGCGCTGGTGGGGCCATGCCAAAGTTCCAGCATGTGGGTATTCTCGTCCAACGACACGATGGGGCAGATATCGCTGCTGTCGAAGTTCTCGCCATAGGCTTGGGCCATCAACTCATCGATACGGGCTTCGGGCACATCGATACCGAATGCCTTGTAGACCAAGGCTGCACGCTGGGCATACGGCTTGTCTGCCAAAGCGGTTATCTCAGCCAGGTCGAGGTGGGGGATGGTTTGGGGCACATACAGTCCGCCGCCTTCGGCCAGCCCGTTTACGACTGCGCGGGTGAAGGGGACCGCTTTGCCGGCTTTTCCGCGTGTATCGATATAGAGATTCGCCGCCATGAAACGCTCTTTCTCGAAGGTTTTCGAATAGATTCTTGGCATCAGTATACTATGGCGCGATAAAGTGCGGCCATCTTCACGTAGGGCTTCATGCAATACGCAAGGGAAGGGTACGGGGTTGGTCAAAAGCGAGTGGACGTCGTATTCGCCGGGCATGCCATAGACGTGGGTTTTCCAGCCAAAGTACGAAAAAGGGATAGCTCCTCTTGACATATAGTTAGGCTAGGCTAACATATTGGCTATAGTTAGTTATGCCTAACTCATATAGACGGCCTGAAAACAAAGAAACGCCGTCGATAATGGCAGGGCATGAAGCGAAAGGAATCGGACATGGTGCTGACGAATGTGCGACCAGGCGGCGAGTACACCATTCATGCAATCGATGGAGAAGGCGATACTCGTCTGCATCTTGAAGGATTGGGCTTTGTGCCAGGTACGAGGTTGAAAGTAGTGTCGCGCATCGGTGGCAACCTGATTGTCGGCGTGCGCGGATCGCGCGTGGCGCTCGACGAGCACCTTGCCAAGCAAGTCCGGGTTTGAAAAAGCGAAAAACGGGAAAGGAACGAATATGGCAACGCTTGATACGGCACGACCGGGGGATACGGTGACGGTGGCGCGGCTCATTGGCGATGGCGCCGCAAAAAGAAGAATCATGGACATGGGGGTCACCAAAGGAGCGACCGTGCATGTGCGCAAGGTAGCGCCGTTGGGCGATCCTGTTGAAATCACTATCCGCGGGTATGAGCTGACTCTGCGAAGCGAAGAAGCCCAGCATGTCGAAATAGCCTTTTAAAAAGGTCGTATGCGGGCAAGCAGGTCGTATGCGGAAGTCTCAACAGGTCGCTTGCGAGCGGCCGTTTCTTGGGCATCAAGTTAACTTTAGCTAACAAATAAACCATGGAGGTAGCAATGCAATTGAATGTGGCGCTGGTGGGCAATCCGAACTGCGGGAAAACCACGCTGTTCAACGCCCTGACCGGCGCGAACCAATACGTCGGTAATTGGCCCGGTGTAACGGTCGAGAAAAAATCAGGCAAGATTCGCGGGTACGACGATGTGACCATCGTCGACCTGCCGGGCATCTACTCGCTTTCTCCGTACACGCTGGAAGAAGCGGTCGCCCGCAATTATTTAATCGACGAACGGCCCCAGGCTATCCTGAACATCATCGACGGCAGCAATCTGGAGCGCAACTTGTATTTGAGCACCCAAGCTGTCGAACTGGGCATTCCCATGGTCATGGTGGTGAACATGATGGATGTGGTCGAAAAGGCCGGCGACAGCATCGATCTTGGTGAGCTTGGCAAGAAGATGGGTTGTCCGGTCGTCGGGGTGTCGGCCTTGAAGGGAACGGGTATTCAGGATGCGGCCCGCACCGTCGTCAACCTTGCGCGTACCGGTCGTGCCCCCGAACGAGCGCATCGGTTTTCCGATGGTGTTGAAGGTGCATTGGCTGCGATCGAGGCCCGTCTCGCCGGCGCGGCACCGCAAGGGATGCAGCGTTTTTTCGCGGTGAAGCTGTTCGAGCGCGATTCAAAGATATCCGCCCATGTGAAGGCCATTCCTTTTGTGGAAGACGTAATCGTGCCAGTCGAGCAAAAGGAAGATGATGATGCGGAAAGCATTATCGCGAACGAGCGCTATACCTATATCTCGCGCATTATCGATTCATGCTATGCGAAAGCCGGGCGCACCCGCGAGCCGATATCCGACAGAATAGACCGGGTGGTGACGAACCGGTGGACTGCGCTGCCGATTTTCGCCGTTGTCATGTTCCTGGTCTACTTCATTTCCGTAAGCACGGTGGGGGCCTGGGCTGGAGCTTGGGCAAATGACGGCGTGTTCGGCGAAGGGTGGTTCCTGGGGCCTGGCCAAGAGGAATACAGCGAAGCGGCGGAACCCTACACGTTGGCGCAGAGCGAGGTGGAAGGATTCGAAGCTGCTGCTGCCGATGCGGGCCTGGATCCGGAGAGCGCATCGTTTTTGGAAGAAGCTGATTCTGCTGGCCTTGTGGTCGATGTCGATAATTACGATGACGCAACAGGTGAAAACGAGGTCATTGCTGTCGATGCTGATGTTTATGCCGAAGCACTCGAGGTGGAACAGCCGGATCCGGCCGATTACGGTCTGTGGATCCCAGGCATTCCCACGCTTTTGGGCGATGCAATGCAGGCGGGCGGTGTCGACGATCAGGTGCAAAGCCTAGTGCTCGACGGCATTGTCGCGGGCGTCGGGTCGGTATTGGGATTCGTGCCGCAGCTGCTGGTGCTGTTCTTCTTCCTCGCCTTTCTTGAAGGGTGCGGGTACATGTCGCGTATCGCATTCATCCTCGATCGCCTGTTCCGCCGCTTCGGCCTTTCGGGCAAGAGTTTCGTGCCGATGCTGATCGGCACTGGTTGCGGCGTGCCCGGCATCATGGCTTCTCGTACGATCGAGAACGAGGCCGACCGTCGCATGACGGTTATGACAACGACCTTCATGCCATGTTCAGCCAAGCTTCCTATCATTGCCTTGTTGGCGGGTGCGGTCTTCGGAGGTGCCTGGTGGGTTGCGCCAAGTGCCTATTTCCTGGGCATCGCATCGATTCTGTGCTCGGGCATCATCTTGAAGAAGACCAAGGCGTTCGCAGGCAAGACGGCCCCCTTCGTTATGGAGCTTCCTGCCTACCACTGGCCCACCTTCGGTTCGATCGTGCGCAGCATGGGCGAACGCGCGTCGTCTTTCATCAAGAAGGCCGGTACCATCATCCTGCTTGCCGCTATTGTGATCTGGCTCATTTCGGGGTACGGGTTCATCGATGGATCGTTCGGTCCCGTGCAGGATAGCAACCAAAGCCTGCTGGCTTTGCTGGGCGGATTGCTTGCGTGGGTGTTCTATCCGCTGGGTTGGGCCGATTGGCAGGCTGTCAGCGCAACGGTCACTGGCTTGATCGCAAAGGAGAACGTCGTCAACACGTTCGGCATCCTCTACGCAGGCGGTCAGGGTTGGTTTGCCAACGTGCAGGCGGCATACACGCCGTTGGTGGGATATTCGTTCCTTGCATTCAACCTGCTGTGCGCACCGTGTTTTGCGGCAATGGGTGCCATCAAGCGGGAGATGGCCAGTCCTGTCTGGTTCTGGCGGGCGGTGGGTTACGAATGCGGATTTGCCTACTGCGTCGCCCTGGTCATATACCAGGTGGGCGGTTTGATCACCGGAGAAGCCCCGTTCAGCGTATTCACCGTCGCGGCCTTCGCTGTGCTTGCCGGGTTCTTCTACCTGCTGTTCCGACCAGCACGGCACTCTGATGATGTAGTGCGTCTGGCGGTCAATGCGGTTGATCCTGCGTAATGGGTTCTCGGTCGTCTTCGAAAGGGCGGCTGAGATTAAAGATGCAAATAATGAAAGGATGTGAGCGTATGAGTATGGGAACGGTTATCGTATCGGCGCTGTTGATAATGGCGGTCATCGCAGCCCTGAAAAGCGTGGTAAAAAAGAAGAGCTCATGTGCGGGTTGTTCTCAAGGATGTTCGTCGGCAGGCTGCGCTTCGTGTGCGACAGCCGACAGAATGGTGGATGACATGAAACGAGATGCAGCAGAGTGCGCCCACTGCTGCTAGTCGGTCTGTCTTTGATAGTAGTTTTTTAAACATGCGAACGTCGTGTCGCTGATGTAATGCTCGAGACGACAAGCGTCTTGGGCGGCGGTTTCTGCATCGACGCCTATGCTTTGCAGCACGTCGGTAAGAAGCACATGGCGTTCGTATATCTTCAAGGCAAGTTCTTTACCCTGCCGCGTCAGCTCGATGCTCCCGTCGTCGACCGTTACGTAGCCGCCGTCGCGCAGCTTGACCATCCATTCGCTGATGGTCGGCTTCGAATACCCCATTTCGGCGGCTATATCGACGGCGCGCACCGGGTTTTTCCGCTGGTGGAGGAGGTAGATGGTCTCGAGATACATCTCGGCCGATTCGTGCATGATCATGGCGGCGTCCCTTTCCCTTTCCCGCATATTCGTATTGTACGTGTGTTTGCCTGTCTGGCGCTGCGTTGTTTTGAAACCGAAACGATAGCTGCCGCTTATCGCATTCTGCATCTTCTTTAAAAATATTGAGTACAATATGATTGTGAAAAATGATACTATTGATATATCAAAAAGTCGATTGAAAGGAAGCGGATCATGGGTGTGTACGATTACAGCGTCAAAGCTCAGGATGGAAGCATGGTTTCTCTTGACGAATATGCAGGGAAGGTCTTGCTTATCGTGAATACTGCAACTGGATGCGGCTTCACTCCCCAATACGAAGACCTGGAGAAGATGTATGCGAACTACCGGGCTCAGGGGTTCGAGATCCTCGATTTTCCTTGCAATCAGTTCGCCGGCCAAGCTCCCGGAACCGATGATGAGATCCATGCTTTTTGCACGTTGAAGTTTGGAACAGAATTCCCCCAGTTCTCGAAGATCGAGGTCAATGGGGAAGGCGCCGATCCCTTGTACAAGTACCTGGTTTCCCAGATCGGATTCGACGGATTCGGTAAGGGCCCCAAGGCTATGATGATGGCAGCCATGCTGAAGAAATCCGATAAGGATTATGCTTCGAAACCCTCTATCAAATGGAATTTCACAAAATTCTTAGTCGATCGCGACGGGGTTGTCGTTGCTCGTTTCGAACCGACTGCCAACATGCAGGATGTCGATGCGGCGGTTGCGCGGCTGCTGTAGCCAGACAGCCCCTCGGTGCGACAAGACACGGTATACGATTTGAAAATGTGGGTTTGAAAAGGCGGAAGACGATGCAGGGTGTTTTGGAAAAAGAGCGAGAGGCCGGGGCGGTACGCGTGTGCCAGGGATACGACGCAGCCGCCTCTGGCTCGCTTGTGCGGGAGCCTGCTTCGTCCGACTTGCTGAAGCTTGAAAGCCAGCTTTGCTTTCCCTTGTACGTGTGCTCGAAAGAAGTGGTGCGTCGCTACAAGCCGTTTCTCGATGAATTGGGCATCACGTACACGCAGTACATCGTGCTCATGGCCTTATGGGAAGAGCAGGGTGTGTCGGTGGGGGATTTGGGAGCGAAGCTCTATCTTGATTCTGGAACCTTGACGCCGCTTCTGAAGAAAATGGAAGCGCATGGCTTGGTAGCGCGCGCCCGCAGCGACGCGGACGAGCGCAAGGTGGTAGTTACTCTTACGCGCAAAGGCGAAGATATGAAAAAGCGGGCTGCGGATATTCCGCTGAAGATGGCCCGTTGCGTCGATCTTTCTTCCGAAGAAGCGCGTCTGCTCAAGAGTCTTCTTGCCAAGGTCATCGACGGTATTCGATTGTCCTAGGCATGCCGCTTGCGGGGCTTTCCTTTCTTATTTCATTGTGTTGACAGAGGAGCTCTCATCCTTTATATTTGAACAAACATTCATATGAACATGTGTTCAAACGTATAAAGGAGCATGCATGATAGACGGAGCGAGCCAGGCTGCTGGAATCGAATTGCTTCATCCGGAAACGGTCGAGCAGGTTTCTAAACGCATGCCCGACGATGATTCGCTTTTCGATCTTGCTGAATTGTTCAAAGTGTTCGGCGATTCTACCCGCGTGCGCATTCTGAGCGCTTTAAGCTTCAGCGAGCTGTGTGTAAACGATCTCTCCGCGTTGTTGGGCATGACCCAATCCGCCATATCGCATCAGCTCAAAGCATTGCGTGCTGCAAAGCTGGTCCGTTCCCGAAAAGACGGTAAAGCTGTGTACTACTCGCTCGATGACCAGCATGTCAATGCCATCATCGCCATCGGTATGCAGCATGTCGGGGAGGGGGACCGATGACAAACGCGATGTCTCATGCATCTCAGGCGGATTCTGCCGGAAGCACTTGTCCCATTTGCGGAAACCTTGCCGATGCCTGCCCTTCTGAATCGCGGGTGTTCTATGTGCGCAATCTTGATTGCGCCCACTGCGCTGCGGAAATGGAAGAGCGTATAGCAGAATTGCCGCGCATGGATCGTGTCGACCTTACTTACACGACCCGGCAGCTGCGTGTGACCTGCCCCCATCCCGATCAGATGCGGCTGAAGTTCCAAGAGGTCTGTCAGACGGTCGATGCCGACGTTGCCGTACTCGACCGCGAGGATGACGTTTCGCCTGCAGCGCATGAGGCTGATCGGGCTGTTTCTTCGGCCTCGTCGGCCAAGGAGGGCATCAGGGGATGGACGCCTGATGCGCAGCGCGATTTGGCGTGCATAATCGCGGCGGCGGTGCTTTTCACGCTCGGTCTTTTCTTGGAACATAGCGGCTTGGTCGTGCTGGAATTCGCAGCCTCGATTGCATTTCTCGCTGCATATGTTGTCGCTGGCGCCGAAGTGCTGCTGCATGCGGCCCGAAACATCCGCAAAGGGAAGGTGTTCGACGAGAACTTTCTCATGTCCGTAGCTACATTCGGGGCGATCGCGGTCCAACAGTTCCCCGAAGCGGTCGGCGTCATGTTGTTCTATCGCATCGGCGAGCTGTTCGAGGCCCGTGCCGTCGAGCGTAGCCGCGGTCAGATTATGGATGCGGTGGATATGCGTCCCGAAACCGTCAGTTGCCTTGTTGCCTATCAGGTCGAATCCAAGGAAACCGCGGTAGACGGAACCGTGACGGATCAAGAGGCACGTGCCCGCACGGTCGAAGTCGTTCCCGCTGATATGGCTGCTGTGGGCGATTTTTTGTTGGTCAAGCCGGGGGAGCGCATTCCGCTCGATGGCGTAGTCGTGGAAGGTTCGAGCCGACTGGATGTGTCTCCGGTTACCGGCGAGCCCGTGCCAGTATCCGTCGCGGCGGGAAGTACCGTGGTATCGGGGTGCGTCAATACGTCGGGCCTGCTGGTCATGCGAGTTGAGCGTCCTCTTTCCGAATCCATGGTGACCCGCATCCTCGATTCCGTCGAAAACGCGTCGGCCAATAAGCCGCAGATCCAGCGTTTCATCACTCGGTTCGCTCGGATATACACGCCGGTGGTCATTGCCATCGCCGCTGCCACGGCCATCGTTCCGTCGCTCATCACCGGCGATTGGGCGCGCTGGGTGTACACCGCCTGTACATTTTTGGTTATCAGCTGCCCGTGCGCCATCGTGCTGTCGGTGCCCCTTTCGTTCTTCACGGGAATTGGCGCCGCAAGCAAGTTGGGTATCCTGTTCAAAGGTGGCGATTCCATCGAGGCCCTCAAGCATGTGCGGGCGGTAGTGATGGATAAGACCGGTACGATCACGAAGGGCGTATTCGCCGTTCAGTCTATCGAACCGGCAGCAGGCTTTACCGAATCGGACGTGCTGCGTATTGCTGCAGCTGCCGAACTTGTTTCGACCCATCCCATTGCGGCCAGCATTGTAACAGCAGCTCGCGACCGAAACCTGAGCCTGGATGAGCCTGCCGAGGTGTGGGAAGATGCTGGCAAGGGGATTACTGCACGTTTCCGTTTGCCCGATGGGGCAGAAGGCCGGGTGCTGTGCGGCAACCGCGCGTTGTTGCAGGATGTGGGAATCGCCGTGCCCGCCGCTTCCGAGGGCAGCATCTCCGGCACATCCGTGCTGGTGGCCTTCAACGGGGAATACGCCGGCCGTATCTGCATAGCGGATGAAGTGAAGTCTGATTCCGCTGCAGCCATCGCAGCCATCGCGGCTCAGGGAATCCGGTCGGTCATGTTGACGGGAGATGCGGAAGAAACAGCACGCGCCGTGGCTGATCAGGTGGGTGTCAATGAGGTGCGAGCCCGGTTGCTTCCCGACGGCAAGGTCGACGAGCTGCTGGCAGCGCGAAGGCGCTATGGGGCCGTCATGTTCGTGGGTGACGGCATCAACGATGCGCCAGTGCTGGCGGGGGCCGATGTAGGGTGCGCCATGGGCAGCGGGTCGGATGCTGCAATCGAGGCGGCCGATGTCGTGTTTATGACGTCGAGCTTGACTGCCGTTCCCCAGTCGCTGAGCATTGCCAAGACGGTGGCCGCCATCGCGACCCAGAATATCGTGTTCGCGTTAGTCGTGAAAGCTGCGGTTATGGTGCTGGGCTTTGCCGGTCTGGCGTCGATGTGGGCAGCCGTGTTCGCGGATGTGGGCGTGACTATGATCTGCATCCTGAATTCCATCCGCATCTTGCGCAAGCAGTACTGATCGAAAAGATGCCCGACTGACTGGTGAGGGCTTTCTGCTCGGATCGAGCGTCCTAGTCGGCGGGCATCCCATGTGGGATTCTGAGCGCCCATTGATGTACGACGGCCTTCCCTTTGCGACTGCGAGGGGGAGGGCGTCGTTTTCTCTTCTTGATTTCTCGGCCTTTTCTGATAGAATTGAAATTGAAAACCGTTTTCAATTTGTACAATAAGAAGGAGCAGGAAGCCGTGAGTTCGGAACGAGGCAGGTATCGCACGAAGCAGCAGGAAGAAGTTCTTGACTTTCTCAAAGGGCATCGCGGGTGCTTTATGACGGTCGAGCAGGTAACGGAGGCTCTTCGTCGGGCCGGTTCCAGCGTGGGGAAAACCACGGTGTATCGGGCTCTCGATCGTTTTACCGACGATGGGGTGCTCTCTGAAATCCCCTCGAACGAATCGGATCCCGTGCGCTTCGGCTATATCGAAGACGATTCGGGGGCCAAGCTCGTTTGCATGCGCTGCCATCAAGTGCAGACGATGCATTGCGCCGACCTCGAAACGTTCTTAGGCCACGTAGAGAACGATCACGGGTTCAAGCTCGATTCGCAGAAGACCGTGCTGTACGGTATCTGCGAATCGTGCGAACAAGAAGAATAGGATCTTATTCTCCCGGCATTCTGCCCAACGCACATCAACGTATATGGAGGTTCACATGATTTCAATCCCCAAGAGGGCTTACCCGGTTGCGCTCATAGCAGGGTTGGCGATTGCCATGATAGCGCTCGCTGCGCTTGCTGGATGCTCGTCGAACATCCAGTCGGCCCATGGTGATGCAGGCAAGATCAAGGTGGTGGCAAGCTTCTATCCTATGGCCGATTTTGCTTCGAAGATCGGCGGCGACAAGGTCCAAGTCGAGAATCTGATCCCCGCTGGCACCGAGCCGCACGATTGGGAGCCGTCTACAGCGGATGTCGTCGATATCGGCAATTCCGACGTGCTGGTGTACAACGGTGCCGGCATGGAATCGTGGGTAGATAGCGTTCTGGCTTCGTCCGACCGAAAACCAGTGGCGGTAAACGCGTCGAACGGCGTGCAGCTGCGTGAAGGCGGCGAAGAAGACGAGAGCGTCGCGGCGAATGGAGCCCAGAGCCACGGCACCGACCCCCATGTGTGGCTCGATCCCGAAAACGCCAAAATCGAAATGAAGAACATCGCTGATGCTTTGTCGCAGGTCGATCCCGATAACGCCGATTATTACCAATCGAACTACCAGGCCAACGCCGCACAGCTCGATGCGCTCGATGCGCAATATCGGGACGAGCTTTCCAAAATAAAGAACAAGACCCTCGTCGTATCGCATGAGGCATTCGGCTACCTATGCGCAGCATATGGCCTGACGCAGGTGGGGATCGAGGGGCTTTCGGCTGATTCCGAGCCCGATGCCGCCCGTATGGCCCAGATTGCAGATTTCATCAAGGCAAACGGCGTGACCACGGTATTTTTCGAAGATTTGGTGAGTCCCAAAGTCGCAGAAGCGTTGGCTAGTGAAACCGGCGCGCAGGCTGTCGAGCTGAATCCGCTTGAAGGGTTGAGCGATGACGAGCTTGCTTCGGGGGCCGATTATTTCTCGGTGATGCGGGATAATCTCGCTACATTGACTCGGGCCCTTTCGTGACGGGCGCCCTTATGCAGGATGAAACCCTGGCTGGATGCGGCAATGCGCCCGTTCAATCTTTGGATGATGCTCTTGCGGCGGTGCAGGCGGAACATGTCGCCTTTCGTTTCGGAGGGCGGATGGTGCTCGACGCCTGCTCGTTTTCCGTTCAGGGCGGTCGCTTTACCGCCTTGGTCGGGGACAACGGGGCAGGTAAAAGCACTCTTGTGCGTCTTATCATAGGAGAGCTCGCCCCGTGTTCGGGCTCTTTGAGCATAGGGGGAATCCCGTCGAATAAATTCGCTTCTTGGGAAAAACTCGGGTATGTGCCGCAGGATGGATCGGCGGGATTACGGGGTTTCCCGGCTACGGTTGAGGAAACGGTGCGCATCGGGCTGTACGCTTTGCGTGGATTGTTGCGCCCTCTGGGCCGTAGCGGGCACTGGCAGGTGCAAGATGCCCTGCGCGAAGTCGGGCTCGAAGACCTTTCCCGGCGAAAGCTCTCGGATCTTTCGGGCGGGCAGCGTCAGCGCGTGCTGCTCGCCCGGGCTTTGGCCGGGAATCCCGAACTCCTTATCCTCGACGAGCCGACGTCGGGCATCGATGCTGAAGGATCCGATGCGTTCTTCAACGTGGTTTCCGGATTATGCACGAGCGGCCGCCGAACGGTGATTATGGTGACGCACGATCTTGAGCGCGCCCGCCGATATGCCGATGAAATCATGGTTGTCGAAGACCACCGGGTATACGCTTTGCGCGAAGGAGAGAAAGAAAGGTCGTACTATGCTTGAGTACGCGTTCATGCAGAAAGCTTTTATAGCCGGAATGGTCTTGGCTGTTGCACTGCCCACCATAGGCGTGACGGTGGTGCTCAAGCATCTTTCCATGACCGGAGACGCCCTTTCGCATTGCTCGCTTGCCGGTGTGGCTGGCGGCCTGTTGGTCGGCATCAACCCCGTTATCGGGGCGATGGTTGCTTGCTTGGGTGCGACTATCGGTATCGAGACTGTGCGCAGGAGGATTCCCGAATATGCCGACATATCGATTGCGGTGGTCGCGGCTGCGGGTATGGGCCTTGCGGGAACCCTGGCGGCCTTCACGGGGAATTCCTCGAACCTCAACAGCTTCCTGTTCGGCAGCATCGTTGCGGTGAGCGACGCCGAGACGATTTCGGTGGTGCTTCTGGGTTGCGCAGCGGTTGCATACGCCCTGGTGTTTCGCCGCGCCCTGTTCTGCATGGCCGTAGATGAGCGGTTGGCCCGCACGTGCGGAATCAGGACAGGGTGGGTGAACCTGGGATTTGCGATTGCCATTGCCCTGGTCATTTCCATATCGGCACGGGTTATCGGCGCCCTCATTGTTTCATCTATGTTGGTAGTGCCGGTGGCGTGCGCCTTGCAGACGTCGCGCAGCTATCGAGGGTTGCAGGTCCAAGCCGTGGTGTTCGCTTTGGCGTCGACAGTGGGCGGCCTTTCGGCATCGTTTTATTTCGGCCTGAAACCCGGCGGCGCGATTGTGCTCATGGAAACGGCTCTGCTGGTTGTCATCCTCGTTGGACGCGGTATGATTGCAAAAGGGAAGCTGGGGCCGTTTGCCGATAGGCGATACCGCTAAATGATATTATTGAGGTAACATTACGGCATCGTCCCAAAATCGTCTTCCATAAATCCTACTAACGTGCTAGGATATGCCCGAAAAGAAAGATCGGGGCATACAGGAGCCCCGTTTCCTAGCAATGAGGAGGCGTTCTCCATGCAAGACGCAATGCTTTCCATCCGAGGCCTTTCGGCATCAGCTGGCGATAAGCCGATTCTTCATGATGTAGATCTTTCCATCGGTCGCGGTCAGATTCACGTGCTCATGGGGCCGAACGGGGCGGGCAAATCGACGTTGGGCCAAGCGGTTATGGGTGATCCCGAATACACCGTTTCATCAGGCTCTATTCTATTGAATGGCAAAGACATCACAAACGAGGCGCCCGATGTCCGTTCGCGGGCCGGGCTGTTCATGAGCTTCCAAGCTCCGGTGGAAGTTCCCGGCGTGCCCTTGTCCAGCTTCTTGCGCGCCATCGCCGCCCAGCATGAAAAGCTGGGACTGAAAGGCAAGCGTTACAAGCAGCGCATTGCGGCCATCATGGACCAGCTGGATATGGACGAATCGTATCTGTCGCGTGAATTGAACGTCGGATTCTCGGGTGGCGAGAAGAAGAAGATCGAGATGTTGCAGCTCTTGCTGCTAAAGCCAGAACTGGCCATACTCGACGAGACGGACTCGGGTTTGGACGTGGACGCCTTGAACGTGGTCTCGCGTGCCATTGCCGCATACCGCGACGAGGGCGAAGGGTCGCTGCTCATCATCACGCATAACACCCGC
>Ga0209464_10000254_pt1 | contig 17669 bp, 22 predicted proteins | sample DOMMetBare1Fresh_2_FD_187473 | JGI IMG/M metagenome (GOLD analysis project Ga0209464, IMG submission 187473) | Wetland sediment microbial communities from St. Louis River estuary, USA, under dissolved organic matter induced mercury methylation -... | ecosystem: Environmental > Aquatic >...
TAAACTTCGCGACCCTAAACCCTATGACACCAATCCCAATTTTTCAGGTAGATGCTTTTTCAAACGAGCTTTTTAAAGGCAATCCCGCTGCTGTTTGTATGCTACAAAGCTGGCCAAGCGACTCGATCCTGCAAAGCATAGCGGCCGAAAACAACCTTGCAGAAACTGCTTTTGTGGTAAGAACAGAGAATAGCACCGAAATCCGTTGGTTTACTCCATTGGTGGAGGTTGATTTATGCGGTCATGCAACGCTTGCTGCTGCTTTTGTCGTTTTTACTGAGGCAGAATTGGATGATAAGCGTATCTCCTTCGTATCACCTAGAAGCGGAGTGCTAAGCGTTACTTCAATGGATGGATGGCTATACCTTGACTTTCCTACCGATACGATTACGGAGATCCAAGCAAACCCAAACATTATAGAAGGTATCGGATACGCTCCTCTCCAAACCTTCAGGGGCAAAACCGACTACATTGCCTTACTCGATAACGAGGAAGAGGTCGTAAAGCTTAATCCTAACCTCAGTGCAATAGCGAAGCTATCGGGCAGAGGGTTGATTGTTACCGCCAAGGGTAGTAAGTGCGATTTTGTATCTCGCTTTTTTGCTCCTCAAGCTGGTATTAACGAAGATCCTGTAACCGGTTCTGCCCATACATCGCTCATCCCCTTTTGGTCGCATAAGCTTGGCAAAACCACTATGGATGCTCAGCAGCTCTCTGCTAGAGGTGGCAAGCTAAGGTGTACATACAATAACGAAAGATGCCTCATTGGAGGGCAAGCTAAGCTTTATATGAAAGGCGAAATATACATTTAGCAATGAAAATACTAGCAATTGAAAGGGAAATTGGCAAGGTAGATTGGAGCCAGCATCAGCAAGTTCTAAGGGACGAAGCAGCGGCTGCTTACCAACTTTACAAGGCTGGAATAGTAAGAGAGATGTACTTTAACGAAGCTCATAGCGCAGTGCTATGCCTCGAGTGCGAAAGTAGAGATATAGCCTTCGGCTTTATATCACAGCTTCCTATTGTAAAGGCCGGATTGGTGGCGTTTGATATTATGGAGCTAAACCCCTACACTGGTTACGAAAGGCTTATGCAGCTTTAATGTTAAGCTACCCATGCCATTTTGGTAGCAAACAGGCTGTTTAAATAGGATCAGGATGCACATGCAATGTACCACCAGCTACCACCGCAACCTACTGTGATTCAATGTAGCTTATTGTGATACAGCTGTAATAGCTCGCTTTTCTCCTCTTTAAACAGCCTGTAGTAAAGCGTTACGCTTCTATTTTAGATGTGGTATCAACGTAATGTATATACCTGCAATTATTGCAGTAGTTATCACACCCGAAATGTTAGCACCAATCGCTTCTGAAAGTATAACCGATTGAGGGTTCTCTTTGGTTACAATTTTCTGAGCAACCTTCGCTGTCGTAGGAACACAGCTTACTGCAGCAATCCCGATTACAGGGTTATAGTTTCCCTTTTTTACAAAGTAAAGGATATACCCTCCAATAATACCTCCAATACCCGATATCAGCAAAGCTAGAATACCCAATACAAGCAGCTTAAACACAATTGGGTCGGTTAGCAACTTTGCATCGCATAGCACACCAAGTAGCGTACCAAGTAAAAAAGTCGAACCATATAGTAGGGTTGTTGTAATAAAATCGTGGAAATGCTTTAGCCCAGATTCCCTAATCACAATGCCTAGAAAAAGTGAAAAGAATAGCGGAGCCGCAACTGGGAATAGGAGGCAAAGCACCAAGCACATGACAACAGCTAGTGCCATCTTTGTGGCAGCGCTGTACGACTTAACCTTCTTCTTCTCCTTCTGAATCTTTATCGCTCTCAACCTTTTAGGTATTAATAGCTTAACAAGGTATGGGTATCCGCCATAGGTTAAACCCAAGTAGAGGTAGGCAACCACCGTAATTGGTACGAACAAATTTTTGGCCAACGAAAGCGAAGTAAACAGAACCATCGGCCCATCTGCACCTCCCACCATAGCAATCGAGGCACTCTCGTTTAGCGTTAAGCCCATTGCCTTAGCAATCGGTACTGTAAGAAATGTGCCAAGCTCTCCACAAAGTGCCAAAAACATTGAAGTATAGGGTCGTTGTAGCAAGTAGCCAATATCGAGCAGCGCACCAATACCCATAAAGATAAAGCAGGCTATAAGTCCATTGCTAAATGTTAGGGTATAAATTGGCTGCAAAAAGTCTATCTGCATCATATTCATCAGCTCGTCGGTATCCGAGAGCATAGGATCAAGAAACAGGTTACCAACAGATCCGTCAGGCATGTAAAGCATACCCGTGTTGATAGCTATCATTCCTAAACCCATAGGAATCATAACCAAAGGTTCAAGTATGTTTTTACGGCCAAGGTAGATAACGGTTAGTCCAAGAGCAATAAGGATAACGCGTGCAAAAGATATCACTAGTGGCGATGTGAAGAAAGTTCCCAAACCAGGGAAAAGCGCCGAGAAGCTTAAACCATCCATAGCTGTTTATCTACTTTTTGGATAAAAATGGTTGAGTAGCTCACGCTGAGATTCCCCAGAATCCAGCTTATTATCTCCATAGTAATGGTCGATAAGCTCAATTCCATACCTACGTGCATACTCCTCGCCCTTCACTTTGCGCGAATGCTTGGAAAGCTTGTGTATCTTCTTCACTCTACGGATTTCGTCTGGCTTGCTTGAGGCAAGAGTTAACCGCTCTACCATAACCGTAGCTTGTTTGATGATAAAGGCAACACCCATTGCAACCGCAAATGATATTACCATCATTATGGCAATTATGCCCATTATATGTAACATTTTAAAACTATTAAGTGATTGATAAATCGCATTATATGAACGCCAGTTTAGCGTATAGGCGCATCGGCATCTGTAGCAAAACAGAGGCTTAACAGATCGATTATAACATCGGGATTAAATTCTAAGTACCCTACTTAGAATTGCCAAAGACGGTTGGGGATTTTCTGCAACAACCGAAGATGGGTTAAAATGCTGAGGATTAGCAATTCGTAAGGCGTAAGTGACGAAGTAAAAGGAAAAAGGAGAAAGCACAAGCTTCTTTGGAGCACATCGTCTTTCGCTACGCGAAGGTGTAATAGAGTGCTCGGGGTTCTTAATTCCTGCTAAAACATCAACTAGCTCAACAATTTCGTCACCAGCATCTACTTCTGTAGAGCTGTCGGCTTCTTCTGTTAGGTAAGCTTGTTGATGGTTAGGCGTCTCTTGCTTATCAGCAAATATCGAAGCAGCATTAGATACTAGCACTGGGAGTGCTAGCACTACGTAGAGGTATAATAGCTTCGATTTTTTGATCAACATACTTTCAACCGATTTACGGTGCAATATTATGGCAAAAACAAATACGTGATGTAATTCCTTTGAGCCTATTTTTATGTTTTACAAAATAAAAACGGCATAAACGATTCACTTTTTACGTAAATTACCATTTTTAGCTACACATTAAAACACATCTTCAAAATTTAACGTCTATTTGTCAGTTTTAAACCGTATTGTTTACAAATCCACACAAGCACCTTAGACACAGATCTATTAATTCCTTAAATTAAGCTAATAGGGGTGGTCGCGATATCGACAAATTGCATTTAGTATATATTTGCATCGAAAATTTTTAATCCAAGGTAGTGTTTAACTAAGACTGGAAACTTGAAACGAGTTAAGATTAGATATATGGTGCTCATAGTAGCGATGATCCAAGGAGCAGTTCTTGGAACAGGCTCCTTGTTTAAGAGTGCCGCTAATTCTAACGGTGTTAAAGGACAGCTAACCTACCTTTCTGCAGATGAAGCATCAGCAAACGAAGAGGCCATCTGCTTTACTACTCCCGACTCTGATACAAACCTCGAATCTAAAAGCCCTTGCCGCAGCAACAGGGTAGAAACAAGCATAAGCGAAGAATCGAGCGTTAGAACCGTAGAGAATACCTTCGAAAAATCGGAAAAGGTAGTAGATTCGATGTGCGACCTAATTGTAAGTTCGCATAGCATTCGCTACCGAACATCCGAATCGAAGCTAGGGCAAAGTCACAATTTTCTTTTCAAACAATTCCGTATTTAATTTTAATCGTAAATACCGTGATGAGCATTAAGCTCAATGGTATTAATATGCAAACGTGTAAGTCTTTGCAGACCTTACAACGTGTGTAATACTTGTATGGCTATCCATACATTTTGGGCATGAATTTTCTTTTTACTAATTTCAATTTAATAGACAACCATGAAAAACTCAGAGCAAAAGAAGGGTTTTGGAACGCTGTTTACAACCCTTGTAATCCCAACCCTTTTTGTGATTGCAGTGCTTATTTACAAATTCATCTTCGGTGATCCAAGCCACTTCCAAGGCGGAAATCCTGAAAACCAACCAATTCCTGGTGACTTCTTCGGTATTATCTACAAAGGGGGATTCATCGTACCAATCCTTATGACCTGTTTGATGATGGTGCTTACCTTTACTGTTGAGCGTTTCATCGCAATTTCTCGTGCAAAAGGAAAAGGTTCTTCCGCTGCATTCCTTCGCACACTTAAGGGCCACATGTCTGAAGGTAGAGTTGACGAAGCTCAAGCTGCTTGTGCAAAGCAACGTGGTGCGCTTGGAAACGTTTGCCAATCGGTTCTTAACGCTTACAAGTTTGCTGCTAAAGACAACACTATGACTAAGGAGCAAAAGATTGTATCTATCCAAAAGAACGTAGAAGAAGCTACTTCTCTTGAACTTCCAACTCTTGAGCAAAACCTAGTTATCCTAGCAACTCTTTCTTCAGTATCTACACTTATGGGTCTTCTAGGAACTGTAATTGGTATGATCCGTGCGTTCGCAGCTCTTGCAAATGCTGGTGCTCCAGACTCAGTTGCTCTTTCTGCAGGTATCTCTGAAGCACTTATCAACACCGCTTTCGGTATCGGTACTGCTGCTCTAGCGATTATTTTCTACAACGTGTTTACAACACAAATCGATAAGATTACTTACAACATCGACGAAGCTGGCTACTCTCTAGTACAAACATTTGCAGAAAAGCACTAGTAGCTTTTTGCCGATAACTTAAAAAGTACACAGATATGCCAAAAGTAAAAGTCGCAAGAAAAAGTACATGGGTTGACATGACTGCGATGTGCGACGTGGCATTCCTTCTGCTTACCTTCTTCATTTTGACATCAAACTTTATTCAAAAGGAGCTGGTACAGGTGGTAACTCCAACGTCCATATCGGAGATTAAGGTACCTGAAGTAAACGTAATGAACATCCTTATCGGTAACGATGGTAAGGTTGTTATGGGTATCGACAACCAAAAAAAGCGCGAAGAGCTTCTTGATAAGATTTCGAAGGCTTATAACCTCAACTTTACAAAGAAGCAAATTGCGGAGTTTGGCCTATCTAACACATTTGGTGTTCCTGTTGCAGCACTAGGTCAATCGCTTGACTTATCGCCTGGCGACCGTGCTAAACCAGAAAACGTGTTAGGTATCCCAGCAGATTCTACTGCGAACGAGTTTAAGGAGTGGGTAAGATATGCCCGCCAAGTTAATCCGCAGCTGAAGATTGTTATTAAAGCAGATAAAGGTACCCCCTACGGCAAAATTAAGAAGGTGCTAAACACGCTTCTTGATCTTAACGAAAATAGGTACAACCTTATAACAGGGATGGAAGAGGCACCTAAGCTGCCTAAACTCTAAAAACTACCAAGTAAAATGGCAGAAGTAAATACAGACAAAGGCGGTCAGGGTGGTAAAGGTAAACCCAAAAAACTATCCACCCGTATAGACCTTACGCCAATGGTAGACTTGGGGTTCCTTCTAATTACCTTCTTTATGCTTGCTACTTCTATGGCAAAACCTCAAACCATGGAAATTAGCATGCCATCAAAGGAGAAGGTGAAGGATGAGGAGCAAAACAAGGTTAAGGCCTCTAAGGCTATGACCATCCTCCTTGCTAAAGAGAACAAGGTTTACTACTACTTCGGAACAACCGAGAATGGTGTTGATCCCGAGGTGTTTGAAACAAGCTTTGACTCTGAAAAAGGTATCCGCAAGATTCTACTTGAGCGCAATAAGACTGTAAACAAGCAGGTTGATAGCCTTAAAACTGTAAAGGTTAAAAAGAAGCTATCTCCCGAAGAATTTAAGTCGAAGCTAACTGAAATCAAGGCCAATAAGGATGCTGTTGTGGTTCTTATTAAGCCTAGCGATGTTTCGAACTACCAAAACCTTGTTGACATTCTTGACGAAATGCAAATTACAAACATCGGTCGCTACGCTATTGTGCCTATATCTTCATACGATACAGGCCTTGTAGAAAAAACAGCTCCCGATGCTTTTAAAGAACCAACACAAAACAAGTAAGCCATGGCATCAAACATAAACTTATTCTCGAGGGAATGGTGCGAAATGGTCTTTGAAGGTAAAAACAAAGACTTTGGTGCCTATGTGCTTAGAAAGGAAACCGACAAGAGACACAAAAGATCATTCATTCTTGTAGTTGTCGGATTCACGTTGGCTACTGCACTTCCCACATTTATTAACAAGGCTCTACACTCTGGAAAGGACAAGAACGTTGAGGTTACCAACCTTTCGAAAATCAAAATCGAACAGGTAAAACCTCAAGAACTTCCCAAGGAGCAGCCAAAAGAGCAAGTAAAGGCTCAAATCAAGTTCGTTCCTCCTGTAATTAAACCTGATGATGAGGTTAAGGAAGGCGAAGAAATGAGCACCCAGGATATGCTTAACGAAGCTCCTCTTGACGAAAATGCAGGACAAGAAATTGTTGCTGAACAAATTGAAGTTAAGAAGGAAATGGCTGATGAGCAAGAACCTGTATTCAACGCGGTAGAACAGATGCCTACTTTCCCTGGAGGACAAGAGGAGATGATGAAATACCTCGCAAAGAATACACAGTATCCTAGCACAGCTGCCGAAAATGGTATTCAAGGTACCGTTTACGTACAGTTCGTAGTTGATAAGAATGGTAGAATTACCGATGTTAAGGTACTTCGTGGTGTTGACCCTGAACTCGACAAGGAAGCGGTTCGTGTTGCCCGTAGCATGCCATCATGGCTGCCCGGTAAGCAAAACGGCGAAGCTGTTAGAGTGGCCTTCACTATGCCAGTAAAATTCGTACTACAGTAGTAAAAAATAGAGGAACACGGTACTATATGAAGAAGAATTGGTTTGTGTTTGCTGAGTACTTTGGGTATGTGATGGTGCTGTTCTACTTGGTTATTGGCCTTGGTTTTATTTTCACGAATATTTTCGAGGAGTTCATTTCCACTGGTACAACCCGCATCGGACTTGGAGTAATTCTTATCCTTTACTCTTTGTTTAGGGCTTTTAGAATTTTTAAAAAGGTGAAGGAGGTAAAAAATGAAAACAGGTAGCATACTCAGTACACTTCTTTTGATCTCTAGTATCGTACTACTCCAAAGCTGCGGGGGTAGCTCTCAAAAAGAGGGCGACACCCCCACAAGCGGCTTTGCTAAGATTTACGTTGACCAAACGTTTCAGCCAATTATAGCAGAGCAAATTCAAGTATTTGAAAGCATCTATCCAAATGCGAAGTTTGAACCTCACTATGTGTCAGAAACGGAGGCGCTCAACGCTCTTCTTAAGGACTCTACCCGCATTATAATTAGCACTAGAGACCTAACCCAAAAAGAGAAGGCATTCTTTGCAGAAAAGAAGCTTTTCCCTAGGGTGTCTAAAATTGCGACAGACGGCATTGCTCTTATTATCAACAAGCAAAATAGGGATAGCCTTATTTCTGTTGACCAAATTAGGCTTTTGCTAACTGGCAAAATTACAAGCTGGAACCAGCTATCAGGAGGTTCTGGACTTGGACGTATTAAGGTGATTTTCGATCATCAAAACTCAAGCACAGTACGCTACCTGCTCGATTCGCTTTGTGAGGGGAAGAACCTTTCGCAAGACATTTCGGCACTTAGCAAAAATGAGGATGTAGTTGACTTTGTAACAAAAAATCCAAATGCCATAGGTATTATCGGTGTAAGCTGGATAAGCAACCGCAATAACGCCTCGTGTATGGGATTTTTAGATAAAATTAGGGTAATGGCCGTTTCGTATGCCAACAAGCCATCTCCCGATAACAGCTATCAGCCTTACCAGGCATATCTTGCTACAAAGGACTATCCATTGTGCCGAGATGTATTTACGATAGCAACCGACCCTAGCTCAGGCTTACCTACTGGATTTGCGTCTTTCCTATCAAGCGATAGAGGACAACGCATTATTCTTAAATCGGGTATCCTACCTGCTACACAGCCAGTAAGGGTCGTACAAGTAAACAATGAGAATCCATTGTAATTTATAAACCATGAAAGCAAAAAGAATTATAGCTGTTCTTGTTGCTGCAGCTGCTCTCCTAGGAGGCAATGTGCTTGCACAAGACTTCAAAAAAGGGCTTCTTTACTTTAACGATGGGAACTACACCCTCGCTAAGAAGTACCTCTCTAAAGAGCTTAACGGCGAAAACAAAGACCAGGCTTACTACCTTCTTGGTAAATCGTACCAGCTAGAAGGTAAGAAAGACTCTGCAACTTTCTTTTACCAAAAGGGAATTGAAGCCAACCCCGAAAATGCTTTTGCATACGTAGGATTAGGTGAAATTGCTCTTAATGATGGCAATGCTAAGGCTGCTCAAAGTAGCTTCAGCAAGGCTAAATCTATCAGCAAAGAGAAGAAAAATCCTGCGCTATGGACTGCCATTTATGCTGCATATATGAAGCAAGCTAGTCCTAACGAGGAGGATGCAAAAGAGTACCTAGATAAGGCCAAGAATATCAACAAAAACTTTGCAGGTATTTACCTTACCGAAGGTGATATCCTTCTTGCACAAAACAAGATTGGAGAAGCTGCCACTAAGTACGAAACTGCTATTTACTACGATAAAACAAGCAAAGAGGCCTACCTAAAGCTTGGAAGAATCTACGTTAAGAGCGGTAACTATCAGCAATCGCTAGAGGCTTTCAACAACCTCTACCAGCTCGACTCTACCTACTTCCCTGTACACAAGGAACGTGGCGAAGTTTACTACGCACAAGGTAAGTTTGCCGATGCTGAGAAATCGTATGCTAAATTTTTTGCTGCTAGCGAAACTTCTTATAACGACCTAGTAAGGTACTCGTTGATCCTATTCTTCAACAAGGAATACCAAAAGTCGCTAGAAATTGTAAAAGAGGCGCAGGCAATCAACCCTACTAGTCCAGTTGCAAACCGTGTGCTTGCCTACAACTATTTCCAAACCAACGACTTCGTTAACGGAACAAAGGTTATGGAACAGTTTATGGCCAATGCAAAACCAGACGATATTATTCAGAACGACTACGAATACTATGCAAGGCTTCTTTCTAAGGTAGGAAACGACTCGCTAGCAATTGTTAACTTCCAAAAAGCAACTACACCAAAAAACAAAGCAGCAATGCTTCGTGAAATTCAGAGCTCTTACGAAAAAATGAAGAGGTACGATAAGGTTGTAGAGCTTTACGAAGAGCAAAATAATGGTAAAGCTAACGTAGGCGCTCAAACCTACCTCGACTGGGCAAAGGCGAATACTTTTGCAGCAAATATGCCACAGATAGATTCGCTTGCTAAAGCAGGCTACATGAAGAAAGCTGATAGCCTTTTTGCAATTTTTACCGAAAAAATGCCAGATAGCTACCTTGGCTACATCTACAGAGCCCGTGTAAACTCTTTCTTCGACCAAGAAAGTACTCAGGGGCTAGCAAAGCCATACTACGAAAAGGTAGTTGCCATACTCGAGCCTAAAGGCGAAAGAAAAAAAGAGCTTATTGAAGCTTACCAGTATCTTGGTTACCAGTACTTCCTAGCCAACGATAAGGAAAACTCAAAGAGCTACTTCAATAAGATACTCTTACTTGATCCTACAAATGAAACCGCTAAAAAAGCGTTAGCAGGCATTAAGTAATGTTTTCATGGTCGCACAGACCGTATGATAGCTACGGTCTGTGCTTTTCTTCGAATTTTAACAAAGAGATAGAATAAAATGCCACTATTAGCAGTACAACAGGTTGCATCAGATAGCTACTTCGATATAATCTCAAAAGGGGGGCCAATTTTGATTCCCATTGCGATTCTGTCGTTGGTTGCTGTTTTTGTGATTTTTGATAGGCTAATTGTACTTCGCAAGTCATTGAAGGAGGATAATAGCTCCTTTCTATACGAAGTAAAGCAGCTTGTTGCTACAGGAAAATCTAACGAAGCCATCCAGTTTTGCGAAAAGCAAAATACCCCCACTGCACTGGTTATTTCAGAAGGTTTACACTTTCTGAACTACTCTATAGAGGATATCAAGGAGGCAATGGAGGTTAAGTCGAGAGAAGCACTACAGATTCTCGAAAACAGAATGACATTGCTTAGCCTGGTTGCATCGGTAGCACCTATGCTCGGATTTTTGGGAACAATTATGGGAGTAATCAAGATATTCTACACCATCTCGATTACCGACAACTTAAGCATTGGTACCATTTCCGATGGATTGTACCAAAAAATGATATGCTCGGCGGCAGGACTTTTGGTAGGTATCGTCGCCTTTATTGGCTACCACCTCCTAAACAGAAGCATCGACAGAGCAGCATCACGAATGGAAAAAGTAGGCAATGAGTTTATCTTTTTCCTCAAAAAAGGAAGGTAAAAAGGAAGTAAGATGAAGGTTGAAAGAAGCAAACGAGGATCCCAGATAGATGTTTACACATCGTCCCTAAGCGATATTATGTTCTTTCTCTTGCTTTTCTTTCTGATTATATCAACGCTTGTTAACCCATCGGTTATTAAGCTGCTGCTCCCAAAAACGCACTATGCCGAGCAGATAACCGCTGAAAAGAACATTAATATTAGCATTACAAAGGATTTAATCTACTACTACAACGACAAGGTAGTTGGATTTCAAGAAATAGAACCAATGCTCGAACAGGACAAAGTTGGCAACGAAAAGCTAACAGTAATTCTTAGAGCAGATAATACTATAGCACTGCAAAAAGTGGTAGATATAGTGGGCATTGGTAACAAACTCAAGATAAAAGTAGTGTTATCGGCACTTAAAGATTAAGGGCTTTTTTTAAACAATTACTAGTTTACATTTCATGCCGAAAAAGGGAGTCTTGCGAAAAACGCCCTTTTTCACTACTTTATCAATGAGGCCAATGCCCACATTTTTAATGTACGCAAATATAAATTTATTTATTAGAATTGGATAAGGAAAAATAGCTCTGAGCCAGATTTTACAATTATCCTTACAATTAGCTACCCTTTTCGAGTAGTAAAGTAACCTCCCAAAAAGCAAAATAGACAAGCAATTAATTTCATTTAATTGGTGTAATTATGCTCATCATTACTCTTTTCTTTTTAGTTGTAATTAACAATCAGTGAAAATTGATATCGATATTGAATACAAGAGTGTTAGCGTTATAACAAAGCCAGCTAACAAGCGTAACGAAATGTTAAAAAAAGAAATAGTTGTTAATTAAATAACAACATTAGAGGTCAATAAATCAAAACATTTGCGCAGACATAACAGTAAAAATAGCACGAATTAACATTTGAAATAAAATTCAAAAAAAATTGTAAAAACAAATAAACAATCTAATTTTGCGCCAATTCTAAAAGCCAAAATAAGTACTAATCTCAAAACGATGCTAATGCAAGCAACGGAATTTGGCTATATATCAATACCCCCTGCCTAGAGCTTTGTCGGCTCTACGACATCTTACACAATATCAGATATATACACGTTGTTAGGCAACAGCGAAGTTGTTGGCTATTGTACAAACCTTAAACAATAATACAGCTTACGATGGGAAGTGTATCACTCCTTTTGCTAATGTTTTGCGGACTTTTCTTCGCTGCATTAGCTATCGGGCTCGGAAACGCAATGTCGGTAAAGCGGCCTAACGCCCTAAAAGGCGAAGCCTACGAATGCGGTATCCAAACAGAGGGTGCAACATGGGTTCAGTTTCATGTTGGCTACTACCTTTTTGCCCTTGTCTTCTTGCTCTTCGACGTAGAGATTGCCTTCATGTACCCTTGGGCTGTTGCCTTTAAGAGTATAGGAATGGTTGCCTTCGTTGAGATGCTCTTTTTTGTGCTAGTACTGTTTCTTGGGCTACTATATGCCTATAAAAAGAAAGCTCTCCAATGGATGTAACTCAAAAACACGATTTCCCTGGCGATGTTTACGCCGACGAAACGGGAAAAACCAACTTCTTGGTTACTACAGTTGACAAGCTTGCCAACTGGGCTCGTAGCAACTCGCTTTGGCCTCTAACCTTTGGTACAAGCTGCTGCGCCATCGAAATGATGTCTGCCGCATCTGCTAAGTACGACTGGTCGAGATTTGGATTCGAAGTTGCCCGCGCTACCCCCCGCCAAGCCGACCTTATTATTGTGGCTGGTACTATTACCTATAAGATGGCTCCAGTACTAAAACGCTTGTACGACCAAATGGCAGAACCCAAGTACGTTATTGCGATGGGTGCATGTGCCGTTTCGGGAGGACCATTCTTCTATAACTCCTACTCGGTTGTTAAGGGTGTTGATAACGTCATTCCCGTTGACGTTTACATTCCAGGCTGCCCTCCTCGCCCAGAGGCCCTACTAGAAGGTATGATGGCACTACAGGCAAAGATCAAGAAGAGCAGAGCCTACGTTATTGATAAACCCAAAAAGAAAAAGAACGATGAGTAGAGAAGAGCTAAAGAGCTACCTTACTGAGACTTTCCCAAGCTTTAAGGTAGAAGACACCTTCGACTTTCCGCTACTTTGGGTTCCTAAAGAGGAGATTGTTGGTGTACTTACCAAGCTTAAGAAGGATGATGCTACTCAGCTAAACTTCTTAATGTGCCAAACTGCTGTTGATCGTAAAACATACTTCGAGGTAGTGTACCACCTACACTCCTACCCGCTTAAACACGATATGGTGGTAAAAGTTCAGCTAGACGATAGAGATAACGCAGAAGTTGACTCTATTGTATCGCTTTGGGCTGGCGCGGAATTCTACGAAAATGAGATGTACGATCTATTTGGAATCCGCTTCAACGGGCATCCTCACCTACGCCGATTCATGCTTGGTGATGAGTGGCCAGGCTTTCCGCTCAGAAAAGATTATACCGACGAACATATGATATCGCTGTAACCCATGGAAATCATCAAAAAATTCACTGAATCTGAAGACGAGCAGAGCTTTGTCATCAACATTGGGCCACAGCACCCATCTACCCACGGTGTGCTTCACCTTAAGATGAGGCTTAACGGAGAAACGGTAGTTGATGTTGAGCCAAACCTTGGCTACATCCACCGTGGTATCGAAAAGATGAATGAAGCGCTAACCTACAAGCAGTGCGTTCATCTTACCAGCCGTATGGATTACCTTTCGGCGCACATGAATAACCAAGCCGTTTCGCTTGCTGTTGAGAAGGGTATGCAAATAGAGGTTCCCGAACGTGCTAAAGCTATACGTATAATTATGGCCGAGCTGCAACGACTTGCTTCACACCAGCTCTGGTGGGGATGCTTGGGCTTGGACATGGGTGCCGTTACTCCATTCTTCCTTGGCTTTCGCGAACGTGAAACAATCCTCGAAATATTCGAAGAATCGACAGGCAATCGCCTTACCATGAGCTACATTACTCCAGGTGGCGTTTTACAGGATATTCATCCAAACTTTGTTGCGGATGTAAAAAAGTGGATCGCACAGTTCAAGAAGAACCTTCCTGAGTTCGATCAGCTGTACACCGGTAACGTAATTGTTCAAAGCCGTCTTAAAGGCATTGGCATTTTAAGCACCGAAGATGCGCTAAGCTTTGGAACTTGCGGACCAGTTGCTCGTGCTTCGGGTATTGCCTGCGATGTTCGCAAGCGCTTTCCTTACGATGGCTACGAGAAGCTTCAGTTTGATGAGATCATTTACCATGGCGGCGATTGCTGGGACAGGTATATGGTTAGAATGGACGAGATGAAGCAGTCGATTAGCATCATCGAGCAGCTCATAGACAACATTCCATCGGGTGCCTACCGCGAAAAGCTGAAAGGGGTGCCTAAAGTTCCCGAAGGTGAGTACTACCAACGCGTAGAGACTGCCAGAGGAGAGCTAGGTGTGTACCTTGTTAGCGATGGAGGGTCAAAGCCCTACCGCCTAAAGTATCGTACTCCAAACTTTGCCAACCTAAGCGCGCTGCGCTCGATGTTTATTGGGCAAAAAATTGGCGATATGGTAGCTATCATGTCAACGCTCGACCTAATTATCCCTGATATAGACAGATAACGATGAGGCTATCGAACTCTCTACAGGCAGAAATGTCCACGATGCATTTCGATAACCCCCACTCGTAATACGAAAAATACTATGACGCTACTAACAATTTCACTAGCTGATATCATCCATTCGATTGATACTTGGCTTAACCAAACGTTAAGTCCTACCCTAGCCTTTGCAGCAGAGCTGGTTCTAGGAGGGGTGGCAATAATCGGTTTGGTTATCGTTATGGCCATTCTGATGGTTTATGCAGAACGTAAGGTGGCTGGCTTTATGCAAATGCGCTACGGCCCAAACCGTGTAGGTAAGTGGGGTACGCTACAAGCAGTTGCCGACGTTCTAAAGCTCTTTATGAAGGAGTGCCTTACTCCTAAGAATGCCGATAAGCTGATGTTTGCTATCGCACCATTTTTGGTAACGGCAGTTAGCTTTATGACCTTTGCACCAATGTCGTTTGCTCCAGGAGTACAATTTTGGGATATCAACATTGGGGTATTCTTCATTACAGCCGTAAGCTCGCTTTCGGTTATTGGTATTCTTATGGCCGGATGGTCGTCTAACAACAAGTACGCGCTTCTAGGCTCTATGCGTAGCGGTGCTCAGATTGTTAGCTACGAGCTATCGGCAGGACTTTCGCTAATAACCATTGTTTTGATGGTTGGAAGTCTTAGCGTAAAAGATATCATCATGAGCCAACAAGATTTATGGTGGATCTTCAAGGGGCATATCCCAGCCATTGTAGCATTTGTTGTTTACATCATTGCAAGTACGGCAGAGCTAAACCGTGCACCGTTCGACCTTGCAGAAGCAGAGCAGGAGCTAACTGCAGGATTCCATACCGAATATTCGGGAATGCAGTTTGCGATGTTCTTCCTTTCGGAGTACAGCAATATGTTTGTTCTGTCGATGCTAGCATCTACCGTATTCCTTGGAGGATGGATGCCTTTCCACATTCCTGGCCTCGATGGCTTTAACCATGCGATGGACTTTATTCCAGGCGTAGTATGGTTCTTCGGAAAAACATTTGCTATCATATTCCTAATCATGTGGTTCCGCTGGACATTCCCTCGCTTGAGAATCGACCAGCTGCTCAAGCTCGAATGGAAGTACCTACTGCCAGTAAGCATTGTCAACATGATAATTGCGGCGCTTATTACACTACTTAACTGGCAGCTATAACTCGTACAACAATGAGAAGCATTTTTAACTACTATAAGACCATTTTCCTAGCCTTCCGATCGTTATGGCAAGGAATGAAGCTTACGGGCTACTACTTTACGCACCCCAAAGAGATGCTAGTGCAGCCCTACCCCGAAAATCGTGAATCGCTGGTAATCCCCAGCCGATTTAAGGGTAACCTTACGCTAATCCACGACACCGAAAACCTGCACGCTTGTACAGCCTGCACCATCTGCGAGATAAACTGTCCCAATGGATCAATTAAGATTATCACAAGAACAGAGGAGCAGGAAGATGGTAAGAAGAAAAAGGTGCTCGACAAGTGGGAGTACCACATGGGACTTTGCACCTTCTGTGGACTTTGCGTTGATGCCTGTCCGAGCGATGCGATTGCGTTCGATAACACCTTTGAGCATAGCGCTTACAAAAGCCAAAGCCTAAACAAGGTGCTAAACAACCCTGGTTCTAAACTAAAACCATCTGTAAAATGAGCGCTGAAACCGTAATTTTTTACATCCTAGCGCTAATGGCTACAGCTTTTGGTGCGCTAACTGTAACTACCCGTATGATCTTTAGATCTGCCATCTACCTACTTTTTACAATGGTGAGCATTGCGGGGATTTACTTTCTTATGAACATGGAGTTTATTGCAGGTCTGCAAATCCTCATCTACGTTGGAGGTATTGTGGTGCTTATCATCTTCTCCATATTTCTTACCCACCAATCGGGCAAAAAGCTACCAGCGCCAAAGCGCAAGAATCTCGTTGGGGGTGCACTAATTGCTGCTGCAGGCATGGCGCTAACGCTTGGTGTGCTACTTGCACATCCCTTTACACCTGCAAGCCAAGCGCCAATTGATGCATCAGTAAAGACAATCGGGATACAAATGCTCGACTACACAAACCATGGCTATGCGCTACTTTTTGAGGTGATAAGCTTCCTGCTTCTTGCTGCACTTGTAGGTAGCATCGCAATTGCCATCAAAGAAAAAAAGGAGTAAGATATGGAAATGATACCACTAGCTCATATACTGGTGCTTAGCACCATGCTTTTCTTCATTGGTGTTTTCGGATTCTTTACTCGCCGCAACATGATTACCATGCTTATGTCGATAGAGCTTATCCTTAACAGCGTGAACATCAACTTTATTGCATTTAACAAGTACCTGTACCCAGATCAGCTTGAGGGGGTTTTCTTTACCCTCTTTGTGATTGCCATTGCTGCTGCAGAGGTTACGGTGGCCATCGCCATTATCATAAACCTTTACCGCAAGTTTAGCACTGTTGATATGGACGAGGCTGATACTCTAAAACACTAAGCTATGATTATGGATATTGCAGCTATACTAATTCCGCTACTTCCGCTACTAAGCTTTGTGATATTGGCCTAACCAAGCAAGCACATTGGACATAAGCTTAGCGGAGCTATTGCCACTGCGGCAATACTTACCTCGCTGGCCCTTTCGCTAGTTGTTGCAAAGGAGTACTTTTTCGACCTTGGTAGGGTAAATGGTGCATACGCTCCTCACATTGCCTTCAACTTTAGGTGGCTAACCTTCAACTCTTCATTAGGAATTGATCTTGGAGCTATCCTCGATCCTATTTCGGTAATGATGCTTGTTGTTGTAACCTCCATCTCTTCGATGGTGCATATTTACAGCTTTGGCTACATGCACGGCGAAGAGCGATTCAAGAACTACTACTCCTACCTATCGTTGTTTACATTCTCGATGCTAGGTCTGGTTCTATCCATCAACATTTTCCAGATGTACATCTTCTGGGAGCTTGTAGGTGTTTCGTCGTTCCTGCTAATTGGCTTCTACTTTACCAAGCAATCGGCCATTGCAGCAGCCAAGAAGGCGTTTATTGTAACTCGATTTGCCGATCTAGGTTTCCTAATAGGAATCCTTGTGCTAGGATTTGGTGCTGAATCGTTTGATATCGCTTCGATTAACGAACGACTAACCGCAGCTGGATCAATACAAATGCTTGGCATGAAGTCGGTTACCTTCCTCGGACTTTCGTCGTTAACTTGGGGTGCGCTTCTAGTATTTATGGGTGCGGCAGGGAAATCGGCCATGTTCCCTCTGCACATTTGGCTACCCGATGCAATGGAAGGCCCAACACCTGTATCTGCCTTAATACACGCAGCAACGATGGTGGTTGCGGGCGTTTACCTT
>Ga0209464_10000255_pt1 | contig 17576 bp, 13 predicted proteins | sample DOMMetBare1Fresh_2_FD_187473 | JGI IMG/M metagenome (GOLD analysis project Ga0209464, IMG submission 187473) | Wetland sediment microbial communities from St. Louis River estuary, USA, under dissolved organic matter induced mercury methylation -... | ecosystem: Environmental > Aquatic >...
TGCTGCTTGGTGGTGAAGTCTTGTTTTCCAGTGCCCATATATACGCTTTTTGCTCTGCCGTGAGGTCTTGCTTCTTTAGATACTTTTCTAATTCTTCTTGGGTAATGCTGCCGTTTCCATCAGAATCAGAAAGCGCCTTTATTAAATAATAAGTTGCCGGTTCAATGCCTTTTTCTTCTGCCATTGCAACCTTTTGAGTTGCTGTAGAATACTCAACTCCCAACTCATTATTGGCTTTTGCTTTTGCGTAGGCATAAACATTGCTTAAAATGTCTGCCTTGTCTGAATCTAAAAGCTGCTTGTAAGCATTTGAGGCCATCAAATCATTTATTGCCTGTGCGCTGGTCTGCCCCATTGTCTTTTGATATTCAGCCCTTTGCTCTGTTGTAAAGCTGATCGTCTTATCTTTTGTCTTGATGGAATACGGAGCCGCCTGCGGGATTGCGCTTGCATTTCCTGTAGCCTGATATACCCTATACGCCTCTGCTCCTGCATCAGATGGATTTCCAACGCTGGTATTGGCAGGGTTAAGAAATACATCAAATGGGTTTTGACTGGTTTTTACATTACGCCCCAAAACGTCTACACGTGGCGCAAGTGTATTTCTTACACCCGGAATCTTGCTCTTTATGGAATTAATAGCACTACCAATCGGATTTCCGCTTTCAAATGTAGTACGATCTGTTGCGTCAAACTGCCGCGCGATTTGTCCAAATCCAGTAGCGGTTAATTGTGTCGGGAAAGACAGCGCCGCGTTCAAAATACCTGCGGTTATTGAATCACTGGAAAATACCTGTGACAATCCACTTAATAGCGACTGATTAAATAGGGTGTTACCGCCCGTTTCTAAAGCGGTTGTCAGACTGGACAATGCGTCTTTACCCGCTGTTCCTAAGTCACCCCACGCTAAATCAGTTCCTTTGTCCTTGATGCTCTTTACCATATCTGAAACCATAGCTAAATTGGTCGATATTGGTTGCGCCCAATCGTAAGCAATCGAACCGCTTTTAGTAACAAAGGAATACGGCTTTTCTCCTAGCACATACTGCTCATAAGCAGCAATATCCTTGTCCTTGTCGCTTCCTCCGCGAATCAACCCAGCGGAGGCCGCAACGGACGCGGCAATCGTTACAAGCGTTCCGGCTGTAGCTTTGCCTATTGTCTGCACAAATTGACGCTGCATGGAGGGCGTAGCATTTCCGGTTTTGGCAGCATAAAGAAAAGCCCTCGAATCTTTACCCAAGAGCTGAAGGTATCCTGCCGGGGAAAACTGCACACAGGCGCGGGCAAGGTTGGCAGGTGTTTTTATGAACGGAAGAACTATTGTCCCAAGTCCGAATTCATGACCAAAATTGAGCGCATCCCGAAGTTTACTTGCTGACTGCGTAACCTTGTTGTTGTCCTGCCAGGTACGCTCTAAAGCCTCCTGCGTAGCAATTTTGACCATATCAGCCGTAGGGGCTTCTGCATTGTTTAAGCGCATCTGATTGTTCATGGAATTGGTGAACCACATTTCATAGAACGGTCTATCGCCAGCATCCAGTAGGAAGGAATCGAACCTATCAAGTGCATTAATCGCTTTCCCCATTGCAGAATTAGGATTAAAGTTAGGGCCTTGTCCGATTTCAAAACGATCACCGAGCATTTCCCTTGTGTTAATTTTCTTCTTGAAATCGTCAAAACTTTCGTAAATGCCTTTACCCATATCCTTTATAGAAGACAACTGATATGTTCCGGTTGTGCGGAATCCGGTTTTTTTGCTTAGCTGCGCATCAATGCCCGAGCTAATTGCATCAGACAGCATATAAGCAGGGGCAATAGTTGTGTTGCCTAAAATATTTCTGATCTGTGTTTTAGGGTTCAGCAACATATTAACCCTTGCTAACGCTTTCCAACTCTGTGCGGTTGTAGGAGGTATTTTATTTGTAATCCGGCTGTTAACCTCCGCAATAAGGATCTGCTTGTCTCTACCTTCCGGAAGTTCTGCCGCTTGCTGCATATGACGAGTAATAAATTCAGTATCATCCGGTGTCAGTTTGAACCAATCGCCATATTTCTTGCCCATCCGGTCAGCCCATTCTTGCGTTTTCGCCTCTACTAATTTTGCTTTAACATTTTCTAGTGACTTTGCCGCGTAATAAGTCATACCTTCTGGTGTAAGTTTGCCAAGAACAGCAAACGCCTGAGTTGTCTGTCCTGCCTTAGTTCCCATCTGGCGCAAATGCTCCGCTACTCCAATCGCGCTTTCATAATCCCCGACTTCCTGATAACGATGCATCAGGAGAAAACCTGCGGCAACATCTGTTGGGGAAGCATTTTGCGGGTTTATTTTATCCCACTTGTCTTTATATTTCTGACCGCCCTCGTTTATAAGGTCATTTGCTGCCTGCAATGTTTCCTTATTCGTAATTTTGTCATAGCTTTGGATATTGGCATCATCTAACGCCCTGCTTTTCAACTTTTCGTCAAAGATGCTTGCGCCCTGTACGCTCTCGGCAAACTTACTCGCGCTGTCACCCTGTACCTGCGTTTTTGCTGGCTTCATCGGGGAAAGTCCGTTTTCATCTACCTTTAAATTGGAAATATCCTGTAATGTCAGGGGCTTTGTTCGTTCGGCAACAGCAACCCCGCCACTTGGTTTTGATACGGGAGAGACTTGCGACACCGCTTTTTGAGCGGGGGAAACGATACGAGATTGAAGCAGCTTGTCGCGATAACCGTATGCGTCGTCATAATCCATTTCAGGCAGCGAATCAAGTTCTGCCTTTGAAAGAGTGGGGTATTTGTTGTAGTTTTTGGCGACGGTTATAATATCATCGCCATTGTGCATCATGAAGTATACATCCGGCTCACCCTTGGAGGCATCCCAGCCTTCATTGGCATACTCTGCGTTAAACTTAACTCTCGCCACCGGAACGAAGCCTTGTTGTGCATACATGTTTGCAAGGTAATCACCGTAGCAATCCAGCTTTGTACCGCCATTGGATAGGGCGGTGATTAACATATCTCTGGCCGCTAACTTGGCTTTTGAGTTGGGATTTTTGAAAGCGGCGGTAATGTCGCCGTCAGACTTAACACCTATACCGGCAAGGCCATCAGCCGAAATAAAAGTCTTTGTACCGTCTGCTTTCAAGCTGTCAACGGTCTGAGGTGACACAGCCCAGCCGTGTTTAGTATCGGCGGTTCGCGCCGCATCAAGAGCGGAAACAAAAACGGCATTGCTGTTTGAGCTATCTCGTAGCCCTAAATCAACAACACCGTAAGTGTTAAGTTCGTTTCTGTGTTCGACGGATATTACTGGCTGTCCAGAAACTCCAATATTTCCTCGTCCGTATGCCCATTTTCCCGTAGTTGCGTCCAGATTGTGCTGCTCTCTGGATATTCCTGTTCCAGAGTTCTCTGCGGCGGTTGCTGCGCTGTTTGCTGTTGCTGCTGAATCACTCGCATTACCTCCTTTGGTTATATTATACTGCGGAACGGTGTTTTGTTCAAGGCCATTGTTGATATTTAATTTTGTATGTGTGCCGTTTTGAGCGATTTCAGGGCTTTTTTGCTGTGGTGTAGGTAATTGTACCCCTTGCGCCTGTTCTGCCTCTGGCGGTGCTGAAACTGGGGCTGTAACAACGTCCTGTGCGGTAGAAGTGACATTGTTTGGCTGTGTTGTTTCTGCGCTGGTCTGATTGTTTATGGATTTGTTTATCGCCGTACCAACTGCGCCAAATCCTGCGCCCATAGCAACACCGGAAATATATCCAGCAAGCCCGGACTGTGCAGCGTCACCAATAAAACGTTCTGTTAAGGCTTTTGTCTGCGCTTCTTTCATGGTATAGCCTTGCGCCGTGTATTCATTGATAGTTTGCTGAAGGTTCGATTTATCCCCCATCACGGCAATATCAACCAAAGTATCCGCTAAACTGGAAGCAACTTCTTCTCCGCCTTCGGTTAAGCCTTGAGTAAACAAAACTTTCACAAGGAAATCTTTTGCGCCTTTTGCACCGTGTCTTCCCAAGTCGAATAACATTTCCATAGGAACCATTTCAGTTAAGTATTCGATTGTACCGGCAAGAGTACCTTCAATAAGCGCCTGTTCAGCGGTCCCGCCTCGATTAACTACATCTGCCGCCTGTTGTCCGGCTGCGCCTGCTGCCATAGTGACCAGAGCGCCGGTTTCACCTAGCGGAAGCCTTATTACGTTTTGCAGTATGGAAAGGCCGATGCCCGCCGCGTCGGATGCCATTCTTCCATTTGCTCCACCGCCAGCAGCCTTATACGCCGCTTGCTGCACACCTTGCGTGGTTGCGTTTAATGAGTTTACCCCGCGGAACCACTGGCTATTAGGGTCAACAGCTTTCTTCTCCCCACCGAACACATCTTTTGCAACTTGCCCTATGACTGGCACTAAAGCACCTGGGGTTTCCGTGGAAGAAACCAAGTTCTTCACTACGCCATATGCCGGATGTTGCTCAGAATAGGTTTCCTGCTTTTGCGTTACATCCCCGGTTAACCGGGCGTTTAGAACATGCTCCAGAGAGTCCAGATATTCCTGCGCCTTATTATCTCCGTATTTACCGAGATAATAAGCGTATGCTTGGCGTTCTTGTTCATTCATGTACAGCGCTCGCTTTGCATCGGTGGGCGCGGATTTTGCTTGAATGGATGTTAGGGATTGTGTGGCCGCTAACGGAGAAGCGGTATTAGTTGTCCAGATCTCCCCGGAAGGAGTAACATACCATTCTCGCCGGGCCTTTTCAACCTTATTGTCCATAGCATAACCAGCCTTAACGTACTGGGAATAATCCTTTTGGCTGGTTGCTTGCTGCTGCATTTTTTGGCTGGTTTCATAATCCTTTTTAAACGGATCTTCTTTAGCCTTTGCGGAAGACGGAATTTTAGACATGTCGGTGTTGTACAATGTTTGCAGTCGGTTATTTGTAGCCATGATTTCATCGTCACTTAATGGCGCGCTTGTGCCGTAATCCGAGTAATTGCGCATCTTGCTCTCAAGCTGTGCGCGTTCGGCGGTCAAATCCTCACGGGTACGGATAACTGGGTTATTCTTTTTATATTCCTCCGCTTGCTTTTGCTGGTATGTCTGTACGTTCTGCTGCGCCATAAGGTCATCATCAGAAGGCATATAAGCAGTAGGCGCAGGAGTAGGAACGATATTTTTATAAGCGGGAACGCTTTGCGGTGCGCTCTGTGGTGCGGTTTGTATATTATTTATATAATCCTTCAGGGAAAACCCCTTGCCGTTTTGCTTAATAACGGGAGTTTGGGTATTTCCGCTTTGTTTGTTTTGCGCATATTCTTTAACAGAAAATCCCATAATGGCCTCCCGTTACTGATACTTTTTATACATTGCGTTAAGATAATCCTGATAATTGGCATAATTTGCAGTACCACCGCTATTCGCCGCTTTTCTTCGATTAAACTCAGCCTGTGTGTAAATGCTGCTGTCTTGTGTTGCCTGAACGAAATCCTCATATGTGGTAGGCCCTGATTTAGACGATTGTGACGTTGGGGTAACGTCTACCAAATAAATAGTAGCCGCCTCGTCCTCCGTGATAAATCCACTGTCCACCATGTTATTCAAGTAAGCCTCTGCGCCCTCTGTATTGCCTTCTGCTGCCATTGCTTTAGCGTTTTTTAATATGTTGGAATAAGAAGGGCTGTTGGTCGCCTTACTTGTTTTACTGCTTGCCGTTGCTGCCTTTTGAGCGTTTGCCGCCTGAAGGTTGTAATTTGCCCTTGAAACGTCTTCATCAGTCCAGCCGAACGCTTTCATTACTGAGAAATCACCGCTTGCCTGTGCTTCTGCTGCTGCCCTTGTATACGCTGTTTCGTCAGCATAATTATTCCGGCTGTAATTGCGCTCATCCTCGTTCCAACTGCGGTTATATGTCCGGTCATCTGCATTCCATGCTCTTGTATAGTTCCGGTCATCCTCGTTCCAACTGCGGTTATAGGCGGTTTCATCGGTGTATCTCTGATCTCCAATAGCATCACGCCCAGCCTGATAATTGTATGAGCGGTCAACATTCTGCTGATTCATTATCTTGTCAGCAAAGTCAACCGCTATTTGTAAAGCCTGTTCATCGGTAGCCTGATTTATTTTGTTAATGGCCTCCGTTTTGCTCTTACCATACCCAGCTAATGCGTTCTGGTATGCTACAGTGGGAGATGCAGCGGTGGTTTCAGCCATGCCCCCGGTCTTTCCGGTAGCCGCCAGAACGGCGGGCAAACTTCCCTCGCTCTGCATCTTCGTAACATACGCTTGCTTTGCAAGATCGTCATATGAATTGTTAACGCTTCCTATCTGGCTTTGCCGCATGGATTCAAGGCGTTTATTCGCTTCATCCTGTGCGCCGGAATAGGTATAGGAAGGAGAAGACAACTGTCTGTCTGAAGCATCTTTTTGTACTTGGCTGGTGTACATGCCGTTACCAATGCCCGGTACATTATAAGCAGGGTTAGCATTTGCGGCGGTTTGTGCATCCATCTTTTGCTGAAGCAGATCAGCATAAGCAACATCGCCGATTGCCCGCTTTTCATCCCTCTGTTTTTGCAGTTCTGCTAAAGTCATTTCTATACCCCCTTTGCCTGTACGCTGGGACGGGCGGCGTTCTGTGCCTGCAACTCTGCGGCCTTATCAGTAAGCGCCAGAATAGTTTTAGCCGCCTTGGAGTTTTGCGCCTCTTTCCGTTTGTTCACTATGGCGGTCAGCTTGTCTTTTGGCATACTGGAATCATCGTCAAGAGAACTTACGTATTCCTCAAATGTAATCACATTGGAGGTCAGCAGTTCTTTTAATGCCGCCTCCTGTGCTATTTTGGAATAGGCATTGGATGGTGTTACATCCACCCGAACATCTATTTTGAGTTCCTTTAATTCTTCCTGGGAGATAATTATTTCTTTCTGCACCGGATCGCCGCCCTGTACTTCCTGCTCGGTTATGATAGATAAGCCATTCGGAGAATAAGCAACCCACAAGTCATACCAAATAAGCGCTATATCCTCTACGAACTGCTTAAATGCGCTGACTTGCATGTTAACATTTAATGTTTTTGCTTCTCTTGCCGCCTCTATTGCCACGCCGGAAGCTTGTTCAGGATCAATGTTTTCCAGATTGTCACCAGCACCGGACAAATCGCGCGTAAGGGTAATTAAATCCTGCCACAAGTCTTTAGCATGAGGGGAAATAGAAGCAGGTTGCAAATACGCCACTAATTTTTCCACGCCTTGACCGCTGAAATCAGATACGCCGATATTGCTGTCTGGATAACTGAGCCGCTTCACATCTTCTGCGCTGAGTGCACTTGTGTTGAAAACTTTGTGCGGATAAGCATTTGCCTTAATTGCCGCTTCATAGCGGTAAAGGCTTTTATTTATGGCTATCTGGTTGGGTATTTTGTCCCATATGTCGCCCATTCCCCTTGCGCTGCCTTTATTCACTTTCCATGAATATTTTGCAATTGGGTACAAAGTCAATCCTTCAATAGCGGTTTCGGGCTGATATACCACGCTTTTTGTCGACCGGGATATGTAGAAAATGCCGTCCTTTTTCCACATCTTCATGACAGAGGTTGTTTTCTTCTTGTTCTTTACCTCTGTCTTTCCGTTAATCTGCAAGTCAAGGTCATCATCGGGAAGAATCATTTCAATGTCTGCGTCAGATATGCCGTTTTCTTTTGCTTCTTTTTTAATATCGCTCACATACCGGCGCTGGACGATTAAAACATACGGTTGCTCTTGGATGTTCGGGTTCTGTTCATCTGCAAACATTATGTTGTTGGTATCGAGAAGTTCTGCTTTCATCTTGCCGTTGTCATCGTAGAAATAAACAAACGAATCGCCGGATATAAAAGAGTCCTGCAACACATTCCATTGCAGGCTGTCCATTTTCAGGCGTTCCCATGTACTTACGGCGTGTTCATTCAGCTTTTCGCATATCTTGGTGAGTTCTTGATGTTGAGGGCCATAGTTCATACTGGAATAATAAATGCTCATGAGGTTTTGCCCGACTAAGGCGGTGGAGTTCTTTAGGATAGGATGCAGCATATTTAACTGGGGCGGGCGCTCGTTGCCGTTTTGCAATCCTCGCCATTGATCGCCGTAGGTAAAATTAAAGCTATCCTCAACTCTTGAAAAGAAGTTGACGCTGTTCAGATAATCCAGCCCTTGCCTGTATTCCTGCCAGATGTCGGTTAATACGTCCTGATCTGTCGTTTTCACTAAATCACTTCCTTCTGCGGTGTCTTTGTGCCAAACGCCTCTATGTTGTCATACATGGCTTGCTCTCGCCGTTCTTCATCGGTCAGAACATGCTTTTTTTGTTTCTGGATTGGCTTAATACTTGCAACATCTGTTACCCGTTTCAGCGCCCCATATATCACGCCTGCAAAAAAGCCAAGCGCATACATAGACAGCGCGATTATTACATAAAACATATTCACCCCTTATGTTTTCCGCGTTCCTTAACCTCAAAGGCAAAGGAATACAAACCAAACGGCTCTGCTTTCGTGCTTCCGCGCACCCTAAACGCCAGCTTTTCAAGTTTGCGCTCGGAATACCGTATAGATGTCATCTTAGGCGTTGTGTCGGTGGAAAGATTTAAATTATCTAGGTCTAAATCGTCCAAATCAAGATGCCCGAATGATATGGAATCAGTCAGTACTTCGTACCATTCGCCATTAAGCTGCACATCTATTGTCACAGTGGAATGTGGGTAGGATTTCGCTCTAAGGGCGATATACCGTATTGCTTTGTTCTCGTAAAACACATTGCCCGTGTACTCCGGAAACTCCCACGACCAGTTATAATCCGCGCCGTTATCCTGATATGAAGCGGTGCTGGTTTCATCCGTGTAAAACTGCATCACTTTTCCGTCAGCGGTTCCGAAATATAAATTGGTCTGGTCTGTGTACCAACAGGTAGCTGCTATGTTATCCCAATAAAAGGCGTTGTACTGTGCTGCATTGGTCAGCACACCGTTTTCGCTGGTGGGATTAAGCCTATCAAGCACATATACATGACCATTTACAGAAATCAGGTAGAAATACTTGTACACACAGCTTAAAGCCCCTGAAAGGCCGGTTTCGGCAAGCAGTTTTTTATTAATTCTGTCGCCGCGTATCGTTTCAACTTCCCTTGTTGTAATCTCGCGGTAGGTTATAGCCTGAACACCCAAAGGCGAAATAAATAACGGTTCACCAAAGTTTTGGCAGCAGTAAGGAGCTATGCACCCCGAACCGCTTATAACCTTGCTTACGGTAGCCTGTGGAACATATAACCCATTGATTTCTTCAAGCCCAAGCGTTAAGAGGTAATGCGTACCTGAAACGCCGTCTTTATGACACAGCAGGCCGGTATCGATTGAGCCTAACCCCGTTATTGCGCTGGTATCCTGTCCTAAATAGGCATACTGAAGATCCGCAAAATATGTAGGATCGTCAACTGCGCTCCAATATACTTGGTTTGGATAGGTGGGATTGCCAGACATGAACAGCATGTTTTCATCGCCGCCGATGCCAAAAGGAAGCATCAGAGTACAGTTGAGAATTTTAGCCCGTTCTGTGCTTCTGTCCTTGTAGGCGGTTATTTTTACATTGTCTGCGCCGCCTGTAGCTGCCGGAGGAATCCGGTGGGTGGAAAATGAAATGATTCCATTAGTACGATCTACAGTAAAACGGTGTTCATAATATGCCTGTAAGGCCGGTTCTATCGAATTATACGTAGCCGCTGTAATGGTTTGATTCCAACTTACCCAGTCAACATTTGTAACGGTAGCAACATAATCCGCATTTTCTACATAGATGTCCCATGTAGCCCCGTTATAAATAGATACGCTCACAAGTTCAGAATCTAGTCCTTTGAACGCCAGCGGGAAATACGTACCCGTGCCATCCCCTGCGTAGGACTGTTGCCCTGCATTTGAAAGCATGTTGAATTGTTCATATAACGTACCGGATGAACCGTTCGCTGAAGTAGTGCCAGGCGCTCCGCCTATTGCCACCATTGGAGCTTTACCGGTAATAGATGCGCATGTCGTACCGTTATAACTGAGGTAATTCGTTCCGTCCATGATATACAGAATGTTCTTGTATACATAGAACCTTGAAAGCGCCTCTGCCATTGTTGCGTACAGTTCGGTATTCACCTGAGTTGTGCCGGTAAACGTCACCTTGTACAGCTTTGTGCCGGTATGCACGATAAAGTTGCCGTCATACTTGGTTACGCCCCATACATCGTCCGTGAACGTGAGATAGGGGAAATAACCCATTCTGCGCCTGACTTTGCCGTATTCATCACGAATCATATTAAGGGTGTTCGGTGAATGGTATTTTGATACATGAGCGGAGGCTTTAGCATAATCAGCGGATAAGAAGGTGTCATATACTACCGCTTGCCTGGAAGTAGGCTTATCCGAGCCATACTTAATCATGCGAACGCCTCCATAGCCTCAGTATTTTCGTCATATTCCACAGACGCATGAGATTTATTCTTGCCCATAAGTTCATTTCTGCGCCCCTCAAACTCATTGAGTATGCTCATGGAATAATCTTCATCGTTGATCTGACGCAATTTGCCCTCGATGTACAACGGGATAATGGCGTATACTTCAGGATCAAGCACTAAAGAAGTGGAATCCGTAATGCCTGTAACGCTCTGCGGATAGCTGTTGTAGTATACTCTCCATGTTCCAGCATCCCACAGCGCAAGAGTGCTTTTCCCCTCCAAGCGATAGGCAGAAGTTGGTTGATCGTCAAGCAATACTTGACCATTCAGAGAATAGAAATTAGTTGCCAGAGTAGCAAGTTCAAACCGTTCCACTACATCGGTTGTTTTCGTGATTGACAACAGGGTGACAATGTATTTTCCTGCCGTTGCGAGATAATTCAAGGCTTCATTTAACAGGGTGGGAATAGCCTTTTTATACCCCAATATGGTGGTCGTGTCGGTTATCGTTGTACCGGAGATGTTCTTGTCCTCACCCATTCTCAGTAGAACATTTATAACCAAGTCTTTATATGTCGGATAACTCATTTTGTACCTCCTCACCATGCCGGAGTTGCACCGGCGATACTCTTATGGCGATATAAAGGGCGGGAAATCCCCGCCCTTTTGTTTAGATATAGAACACTTTACATGTTGCCGCGCCGGTTGAAGGAGTGCCGGAGTAAGAGAACGTCCCAATAATGGGAGTCCCCCCGGCAGCACCGACAAGATTAGAAGCGGCAGGCCATTTGATATACGCCCCTGGCGTACCCTCTGTGACATCAGTGTTTGCGACCAGCGCCCCGATAGTTCCAGTTACGCCCAAGTCCAGCAGCGGGCTTGTACCGTTAAACGCCGTTGTGACGTTAATCATCGCGCCGACAACAACACATCCAGCAGGCAGAGTACCGATTGCTTGCGGAGCCGCACTTGCTAATGTATGTGTGATTGCAGCAGACAATACTTTGATCGCAGCCGTATTCTGGAGATTTGTGATATTTGTTTCATCGGTGGTCAGTCTTGTTTCAGTAGCCGTCACCCTTGTAGCAATCGGATCAACTGAAGCGATTTTAAACTCAGCGAGATAAGCGTTACTTGTTGCCATGATCTTTCCCCTTTCTGTTAGGGCAGCTGGATAAAAGCAAACTTCACATCCGCGCTTGCAGTTGTGCCGTCCGTGTCATATCCCTGCGCGTAAATGTAACCGTCATCGTGCATATACAGACCGCTTTCGATGACAATACATTCTTTGTTGCTTGCGACAACTGTGCGAGACAGAGCCGCGCCAGCCATAGGCCCCTCGCCAGCCAAGATTTTTGCAATCTGCGAATTGCCGGAATCCGCGTTCTCCACAAGCACAAGCAGTTTGTGATCGGGGCCAAGCGGTTTAAACTTAGTGCCAAGAGTAACATCTGTTGCAGCAGCGGTGGGCATGACAGCCCACGTATTGCGTACAAGCTGAGTGCCAGTTAAAGTAGTGATAGCCATTATTCATTCATCCTTTCTTATGCCTTGCGGGCTTTGATGACGTACAGTTCAGCCGGGCGAATAATCTTCGCGCCGTAGGTATGCAGCGTCTTGACGGCATCGGTAAACTGTAAGTCAGGGCGATAGGCTTCAGTCTTTTCAATGCCGGACGCATACGCAATAGCGTTCTTCGTCAGGATCATCGAGTAGTCATCTGTGGAATCGTTATAGACGTTGTTGGACAGCTTGACGGTAGCGCCTGCATACTGCCCCACAATACCCTTGCGAACCATTGCCTCATTGTTGGTCAGGTCGATAGTCATAGAGTCGCGGAACAGCACATACAACCACGCAGGAAGCACAATCGTAATGCCATCCTGCACCTGTACACCGTTTGCATACAACTGAGCAAGACCGTCATTGATCGCTTTCTTTGCAGCGGTAGCAGTAGTAATCGCGGCGCTTGTAGATGCATAGGTAGCACCAGAGGCAAGAGAGGCGATATAGGTATCAGCGTTTTCAGCCAAAGCCCTAACGCTTTCCTCCATGTATGCCTGCATCAGACCTTCGACAGCCTGCGCCTTGTCCACATCGTCAACCATGAAATGCGTGTATTTGTACTGGTCAATCGCCAGCATGATGGACGAATCAGCAGGGGTTTCAGCAGCGCTTATGTTGCTTCCGGGCGTGTATGTGCCAACAGTCGGACGGTGAGCGCCGATAATCTTAACTGTCTTTCCTTCGCCAGCTTCGCCCTCAAATTTGCGGTTGGTTATGTCGGCGAATACGAGAAACTTTTCCAGCTCATGCTGAATGTATTTGCTCCATACGGTAGGTTTAAAATTTGAATATGCCACTTAAATATCATCCTTTCTTTTTCGTTAGCGACCTCATTGCTTTTTCAAGTATTTTTGGATCGTCTAATTGTTTGGGTGTCAGGGCGTTCACTTCATCATCGGTAAAATACTCTGACTCTGTAGCGCCTGAAGACTTGACCGATCCGGTTGAAGGTGGGGCAGGCTTAGTTTCAATGACCTTCTTAGCGTTGATTGCTGCATACGCAACAATAGGGTCAACTCCGCTCGCTCTGAGGCGTAGGAAGTCAGGCCCTAATTCGTCAATCGTTTTAACTTTTAGTTCAGGATTAGCCTGCTTGATTGCAGTCAAGTCTTTCTCGAATACGGTTTCGTTGTACTTCTGCTTTAGCTCTCTGTTCTCTCTTTCCAGCGTTTCCACTTTCTCACGGGCAAGGCGTTCTTTACGCACTTCCTCGACTGTGCGCCCTGTGCGGTATGCCTCCGATTTGTCCAATAGGTCAGCAGTATCGCTACCCCTTGTGTCAAGTGTTTTCTCCATCTCTTGACGCATACGGTCAAGGTCTGATTGATACCTCTGGGCTTCTCTGCGAGCTTCTTCAGCTTCACGGCGCATCTTTGCGAAAGCGGAATCACGGTCATAATCTCTAGGCTGCGCGGCGGGTTCAGCCTCTTTTACGCCAGTTTCAGATTCAACCGTTTCAGGCTGGGTTTCTTGTACAGGTTCAGCGACTTCCTGCGTGTTTACGCTTAAAGTTTCATCCATATATTCCTTTCATGTTTGGATTTTTGCGCTATTCCTGCGTATTTTGGGTATTAAAAAAGCACCCTTTCGGATGCTTAAATAACTTTGATTTGTTCGTGGTCAAACTCAGGTTTTGGCTTCTCATGCTCCCATACATAGGTTCTAGGCTTCTCTGGTGCTTTGGATATGCCGGTATGATATACGCAAAATCCCCTTAATGCATCCGGTGCATGTGTGATGTCATGCGGTTCATTTGCTACATCATTGACATCTTTGGGATCATGCTGCAATGATGGAAGATGCTTGATAAGTTTGGGGCATGTATCGAATATCTTCAGCTTTGCAGCCGGTTCACCTTTTTCATCCTTGCCAATCTTCAACCATTCATGCACTGCCATCCAGCCAGATACACGATCGTTTGATGTTTTGGCTAGATCAATGCCATACTCGCGGAATGTCTCTGCTAAGGATTTACCTGTATCCTGTCGCCTATTCCATAGGTCAGGCGGTGCAAGGTACATGTATATTTGCTGACCATTGCAAGCCTCCCTGATCTTCTGCGCTGCATCCGATATGATTAGGTTGGGTTCGTGGATTTCGTGGTATACATAGCCTCTGCCCTGTTCGTCAACTGCTATGAGATAACAGGCGAGCATATCAAGGCCATAGTCCATCGTCATGTAGCGTTTCCAATGTGCAGGGATAGCGAAGGGAGTACAGACATGTACATCTCGCTTAAACTCTTTGAAATATTTGCCTGCAAGCGCATCCCAATCACCCAGCAACCACGCACGCCTTATATCCTCCGGCAAATTCTCTAACATATCTACATAGCCGGTGTCGTGGTCGATCAGGGCCTTATTGTCATATACTAGAGCCTGCACAAACGTATAATCTTCAGGTTTTTCTTTGTTGCGGTATTCTTTGTCGATGAATAACCGCTTTACCCATTCATGACCTACGCCACCCGGGTTACAGGTGAGGTACATTCTCTTTGGGAAATCGTTTGCGCCGCGCAGACAGGGTGTAAGGATTTGATACTGGAACTCGGTAAACTGGGTAGCTTCATCAATAAAGATTACGTCATATTCCTGCCCTTGATACTGAAGCACATCTCTTTCGCTATCGCAATATCCAAACTTCAATCTGCTTCCGTTGGGAAATATAAAGCTCTTTTCAGAATCTTTGTATATCGCTATGCCTTTCAGTTCGGACATGAGCGGCAATATATGGTTGTCCTGAAGCTCCGTAAACGCCCGGCGCAGCAGTAACATCTTAACACCCGAATATCTTAAAGCCATCAGCGTAGCTTTCTTTCTTACCGCCCAGCTCTTGCCGCCGCCACGCGCTCCACCATAAGCAATAAATCTTGACTTAGCTTCAAAGAATAGCTTCTGCTTTTCGTTTGTGGTTGATAAATCTATCGTCATGTTATACTCCCGTTTAAAAGCGTGTACGGGCGGTTTTTACCCCCTATCCATCAAGTTATACCGCCCAAGCCCCGCTAGCGTCCCCACGCGCTTGTAGATGCCCTGTGCGCATATCCTATCGAATGTATGTTCCCCTGCATGTGCAGTTTATGCAAATACTTTAGTTTGACAGCGAATTGTACAAAAGACGCATTTTGTTTAATTCATACGCTGTTTTATGCAATTTCAAAAGTGTTTTCCGAGGAATTTTGACGCTTTCTAAATATTTATGCAGACATAATAAATAATCATGCAGTAATAGCATGATTAAATGAGTGAATATATACGGTTGATTAATCGCCCCACTCTTTAACTGTGGGTGCAAAAACAATTTGTATTACATTTTCAACAAGGCCATCAATTGGCTGTACTGCTTTGCCATAGACACGATCAAGAATAATCTCACTGCATTTGATACGCAAGTCCAACCGACTATTTTTATCATTCGCCGTTTCCACCAGCAGCTTTACTGCATCAGGAGCGGCAGATTTAAGCATTGCTTTAGCTTCATCGGGCATTTTTGCACGCCCTAATGGATTGCCTGACTTACCTTTTTCGAATGGTTTAAGGTTCTGAGGATTACCTCGTTTGCTCTTCTTACTGATAGCAGAGGATTTATCGTCCTCTCCCTTAACTACCTCATTATTACTCCCATTATCTCCTGTTATCTCTATATTACTGCTAATATCATCACTTACTATATTATCTTTTATATCTATATTATTATCTCTCTCTATAAGGGTAGTATTATATATATTATTACTATCCTTATGTACATCAATTATATTATCTATCTTTGTAGCTGTAGTATCTCTTGTATAGTTAATCTCTATATTATCAGTCATATATAATACCTCCTATCTTATTATATTAATATATATATAGAAAATAGAGCTACCAATTAAGGCGGCTCTATTTATCGTAATTCGGATATCTTTTTATATCCCTTATAATCCAGTATGTAAAACCAGGCCGTCCGCATTTCTCGCATGGTTCCTTTATGTCAACTGTATAATCCGGCCTTATCCTATACCCCGCCATGCGGTATTCTTTGGCGCACCGAGCGCACAAGGTTATCTGTTCTTTCATGTCATTACGCTTAATCTCTCTCCCAGCACGATAACCGGCTGATCCATGCTAACCGGCTCATATGCTGCTGATATAGAATAACTCTCATCCTTCAGCCATGCACAACCCGTGATAGCGTATGTAGTCTTAATTCTCCCGTTGTGAAGCTGCTGAGCAACCGGTACAACTTTAGCCTGGTGAATATGCCCACCTATTACCGCGTCACAGTCAGGATGTGATCGCGCTATAGTTTTCAGCTTGCTTTCTGATTTGCCGATATTGTGAGTAGCATACAGCTTGTACACTTTTCCTTTTGCCGTGATCGTGATAAATCCATGAACATAGTTATATTTATCTAAGCAGTTAAGCCCCAGGCACATCGTGTACCCTGGATCGCTGCCTGTTTGCCTGAACGTCCGTTCTTCATGGTTTCCGATGCAGAAGAAGATGATCTTGTCTTTGATCGGCGTGAGCATTTCAATAATGGTTTCTACTTGCTTTTGTGGTGATACCCTTTGAGAGAATACGCATCCTTTTGAACCTTGTGTGGCGTTGTCAATCAGATCCCCAATAATAATTACAGCCGCTTTGTCATCGTTGCGTATTTGATTTATATAATTCATGAATGCTTTTTTATCGAATCCGTGTGCGCCATAATGAATGTCTGATATGATATAAAGATGTACTTCATTCTGGCTGGAATAAGTGAAGTGGTCTTTATTGCTTTTAGGCTTGTCCGCGTGATATTTTGGGCTTTTACGCATTGCCCCTTTGATTCTTTCTTCGGCCTGCTTGTCGGTTAATTCCGGGAAGTAGTGTTTTAGCTCCGCGTATACTTTTGACCAGGAAAGCCCCTCGTCAAACTTTAAATGCTCGGCTTCTTCCTTCCATCCCATCAATTCACCGCCTCATCATGTTTTAAATCGCGCGTCACCCCGCCCCTGACGCTAATAATGCGATTTGAATTAAATCCACCCATGAAAAAACGCCCAGATATTCTCTGGACGCTTTTCCATATTACCATAATAACACAGTTTATAGTCGCTTTTACTCGCTTATTTTTAGTGCATTCAATGCGCTCCCGTGTAGTCTCAGTACCCAGCTATAGTCATAATTCATATCAACGGCTATCTGCTCCCATTTCGCCCCGTCTATGTATCGGTAGCGTAATAGCGTTCGCAGTGTTGAATCCTCGATCTTGTTTATTGTTGCTTCAATCTCATGCCGCATATCAACATAACCGTCAACCGATTTATTCAGTTCTTCATCCATTTCGATCATGCGTATGTACGAATCTTCCCTTGTCTTACTCCCTCCTTTAGGCATGTCCGAAAATACAGTAGTAATCTTCATGCATAAAGCCTTTTGCCGTTCCAGTTCGCCCAGCTTTTGATTGATTTCCTTGTTTAATGCTCCGTATCGCTTTAGCCATTTCTTTTTATCTTGGCTATTCAATCATTCGCCCCCTTTCAGCAATTCGGGATTGTCGTGGATATTGCCGATGATTTCTAAAGCTTC
>Ga0209464_10000258_pt1 | contig 17457 bp, 31 predicted proteins | sample DOMMetBare1Fresh_2_FD_187473 | JGI IMG/M metagenome (GOLD analysis project Ga0209464, IMG submission 187473) | Wetland sediment microbial communities from St. Louis River estuary, USA, under dissolved organic matter induced mercury methylation -... | ecosystem: Environmental > Aquatic >...
GGTGGCAGGACAAGTGAGCGCGCGCTACGGCAACATCACCACCTGGGACGAGGCCCGCCAGCGCTTGGTGGTCGAGCCGATCGCCGCGGGCGACGTCGAGGACGCCGAGGCCGAGTACGACATCGATGCCATCGCGAACGAGGTGATCGTCTGGGACGACGCCTACGACGCCGAGCTCGACGTCTACCGACTCGACCGCCAGGGCTACCACTACGCCCCGACCTTCGACTCCGAGACGCACGAGGGCCCCGAGGCCGACGAAGCCGCCGCCGCCTTCTGGGCCGTGGTCGAGCGTTACGCACGGGCGGGCTGACCGATGGCTCGTGACGACATCCAGGTGAGCGCCGAGGGGATGGCCCTGGCCCACGCCGGCGTGCTGCGCCGAGCCAAGGCCGAGCACTGGACGCCGACCGAGGTCTCCGACATGCTCACCATGCTCGGACTCGAAGACATGCCCGCCCAGGGCAGGGAAGACCCGGGCGGGCAGCAGCGACCGGACGACAGTGGTGCGTCCGGTAGGCCGGAACAGGCCTCGGCGGGATCCGTTCCGCCCGAGGTGACCGGCAATCACGGCGGGGACGCCCGGCCGTGATCCGCAGTGCAGTGACCGGGGGGTCGGCAACGCCTCTCGAACCCGCCTGACCAGCTGGGGGCGGCATCGACGCCCACTACGTCGATTCCTCCGGTCACTGCCTCGAAATCATCTTGACAGCGCGCACACAATCTGCGCATGCTGTACTCATCACGCACCGATCCCGAGGAGGCAACCTCATGACCTGGATGATCGACGCCAAGATCACACAGAACTCGTTCGTGCACACCGCACAGGCCGTGGTGCATCACCGCAGGCGACGCGTATGCACGTTCACCGCGCAGTCGGTGGTGCCGTACACGGCGCTGGCCAAGGCCACTCGCGCCGCCCGCCGCTACGTCGCCACCCGCACCGACGCCCCCCACCGCGTCACCAAGACCAGGAGGAACCGATGATCGTCCGTGTCTACTGGGAGGCGCCCACCCGCGAGCACGGCGAGCGGTTCAAGGTCTGCCGGGAAGGTCAGACCACATTCGTCGCGCCGGACTCGGGCTCGCCCGATCTGTACCGGGCGGCCATCAGTCGCGCCATCGGCCGGCCGGTCATGATCCGCTCGAGCCGCCAGATCGGCCACCACGCGATCCGCTTCGAGGTGATCTAGATGAGCCGCGACGAGCCCGAACATCGAGATCCTGCTCGACATCAGCGCCGCGCTCGGCTGACGGAGGTCGTGGACATGATCATGACAGCGATTCGCAACCCCGGGGAGCAGTCGTGATCCGCGTCACAGTCACCGATACCGAGACCGGCGAGACCGACGAAGCCGAGTTCTTGGACAGCTTCGTGGTCGTCACGGCTGGCTCGGCCTACGTCTCCAGCCGCCAGATCCACCGCAACAAGGACGGGACGATCACCACCGTCCTCACCGTGAAGGGGGCCAGGCCGTGAGCCACTTCGATTACGAGGTCTCGAAGCAGATCAGCAGGCATGACTGGCCGTTCTACGCCTTGATCATGGCCGCGATACGGCAGGCCGACACCGACAACGCCGAGCGCCTGCGCATTGCATTCCCCGACGTCTGGGACGAGTTCGTGGATCGATATCACGCCCCCGGCGGGCTGCTCCCCCAGGACGGCCAATCATGAACCCACCTCGACTCATCGTCACCGGCTCGCGTACCTGGCGCGATGCGCACCGGCTCTACCGCGAGCTCGACCGCGCCGCGATCCACCTCGGATTCCTGTCGAACGAATCGACGATCGACACCCGCGGCGTGGCGCGCCGCATCCTGCTGCCCGAGATGCGCCTGATCCACGGCGCCTGCCCGGAGGGCGGGGACCACCTCGCCGACCTGTGGGCGCGGTCCTACCCGCCGAACATCCTCGTCGTCGAGCGCTACCCCTACCCGGGCCTGCTCGGCCGCCGCGGCGGGCCGTTGCGCAACCAGTACATGGTCGGCCTGGGTGCCGACCTGTGCCTGGCCGCCCTCATGCCCTGCACCTCACCCCGTTGCAACCGTACCGACGACCACGAGAGCCACGGCGCGAGCGGCTGCGCCGACTTCGCCGAGCTCAACCACATCGAGACCTGGAGGATTCGACCCTGATGGCCAAGCGACGCACACCCACCCCCGAGCAGGCCTGGCTGGCCGACCTGCCCGACGCCTACCTCGACTGCCGGATGATGGGCCACGCCGATGTGGACTACACCTACCGGCCCGACGGACGCGCCCACGTCATCACTCTTTCGTGCAGCCGGTGCAAGCGTCGGCGCACGTTCCGGCTCGGTGCCGGGCTGACCCGCGAGGGTCGTTCGCGACCCAACTACTCCGACGCCGAGGGCTACCTGGCGCCGCGCGGCAGCGGACGGGCCGACCGCCGGGCCATCGCTGCTCGCTGGGTCGACCATCTTGGGCGACTCGTTGACAGCCCGCTGTAAATCCCCGTACTGTCGTTTCATGGGAGCTTTCACCGACGGCGTCCGCGCCGGCCTGGACCGCGCACTGCAGACCTACCACGAGAATCGCTGGGTCTGGCTGCGCCGATTGTTCGGGCGTCGTCGGTGAACACCTTCGTCACGGTCCTCGCGCTGACTGCCGTCGGCTTCATCATGTCCAGGTTCCTCGCCGCCGAACTCGGCACCTGCCCGGATTGCGGCGCCTATTGGGCTGAGCTCGGTCGCCTGTTCACCATCGGCGAGCGCTGCCCAACCTGCGGGCACTGCTCGCTGCGATGAGCACCCGGACCGCTCGGCGGATGACGCGCCGCCCCACGGTGGTGCGTGCGCACTCGGACTGGGCGCGCCTGGCCGAGAAGACCGGCAGGGCGGCGCTGTGGGGGACCGGCATCACTCTGGCCCTGCTGACCCTGGGCCTTTCGCTGATCTTCGCTCCCTCGCGCACCAAGACGGCGCTGGTGGCCGCCACCGATCCCCACACCCGCCGAGGGCTCGGCGACGCCCTGGCGAACGGTGCGCACGCGTACCTGACCCACACTCCACCGAAGCGCTACACCCGTACGACCACTCGCGACCATCCATCCCCTGCCGAGCCGTCCGACAGTCCGACGAACCAAGCCGAGCCGATCCGATCCGACGAACCTCGCCGTCCCTCTCCAGGCGACCACCCAACCCGTACCGGACCCCTCCGTCCTGACGAGCCTGATCCGTCCCACCCGCCCCGACCCGACCAGCCAGATCCGACCGCGCCAACTCGGCCCGACAAGCCAGTCCAATCCACGCCCGGACGACAGACCACACCGCACCACGTCGACCCGAATCCTTCGACGGCCTACGAGCCACCGACCACCCAATCCGAGGAGAACCCCACCATGACCACGACCACGACCGAGCAGCCCGCCCGCGGTTCGTCCATCGACGGCTCCACCGAGAGCCTGACCGGGATCACCCGCCTCGGGGAGAGCCTGTCCACCATCCATGAGGAGAGCGCGGCCGGCCTCGAGGAGGCGGCGAAGCTGACCCAGGAGGCCGCCGACGAGCGCAAGCGCGCCGCCCAGGCCGCCCTGGTCCTCAATGACGCCGACGGGCGCAAGCTCGGCAAGGACCTCCTCGGCCGAATCAACGCCTACCAGGAACTGATAGGGCAGGCGACACTGCTCGAGGACGAGGTGAGCAATCTGCGGGCCCAGGCCAAGGTCGAGACCGAGGCCGCCGCTGCCGCGACAGCCTTCGCCGAGGAGTCCACCAAGTTCCGCAACGAGATGGCCGACGTGCGCTCGACCGAGCGGTTCGGCGAGTTCGAGCAGGCCGAGTGATGCCCGAGACCTCCGCCCCGTTCCCGGTGAGCTCCCTGGCGCTCGCCGGCCTGGCACTCGGCGGCCTGGCGCTGATCGCAGCCCAGATGGATGCGCAGGATCCGCCGTCCGCGCCGACCACTGCTACCGCGATGGTGACCGCGCCGATCACGAACACCATCACGGTCACGGGCGGTGCACCGGCATCCGGTGCGATCGAGGGCATCGTCGGGACGTCCTCCCTCGCGCTGGTGCTCGCCACGATCATGGCGATCGGCCTGGTCGCCCTGGTCGGCGCGGCGGCCGCGTCCTTCCTGGTCGGGCGCGAGCGCGGCCGTCCGTCGCTGACGTACGAACCGCGACGGTGAGCCCGATGCCCTCCTGGATGGATCGCAGCTATCTCGACGACCTGCAGGCCGAACGTGACCAGGCCTACGCCCGGGGCGGCACCGGGCCGCTCGCCGACGGGGCCGACCCGTCCGAGTACCTGCCCGAGCCCGGCGAACCGCCCACCATCTGTCCGATGACCGGCGAGTTCGACCACTGGACGATCGCCCGCGGCGGTCGCTGAATCCCGAGAGGCATCCCCACCGTGACCTTGCAGACCAGACCGGCCATCGAGGGGCCGGCTCGCGCCGTCGAACGGGTACGGCGCGAGACGACCTCCCGGGATTCAGCGACCGCCGCGGGCGACTACCTGATCGGCGCGGTGTGGCTGCTCGCTGTCGCCGGATGGTGGCAGTCGGGCCTGTTCCTGTACCTGCTCGGCCTGGGCATCTGGGCGCTGGCGCCGCGCCTGGGCTGGGCCAGCGAGCGGGAGTGGCGCGCCATCGCCGGCGGGTTGATCGGTGGCGCCACCGGGATGCTGGTCAGCTGGCCGGCGCGCGGCCTGCACACGGCGTGGGTCGAGGTCGCCCGCGCTCTGGTCGTGGTCGGGCTGATGACGCCCATGGCGGTGGCCTGGTGGGACTCCCGGCGGATCCGCCGGCCGAAGGTCGAGCAGGCCCTGCCCGAGATCGTCGAGTTGTGGCGCGACCACGTGCTCCCGAAGATCCCCCAGCTGCACGGCCGGTTCGACCTGCAGTCCTACGACCCCTCGACCGGTGCCGTCGAGCTCCACCTGACGGCGGGGCAGGCCAAGCACGCGGCCCGCCTGGCCGGTGACGTCGAGGCCGCCATCGACGGCATGGAAGGCTCGGTCCGGCTGCGCCCGGCCGAGGACAAGTCGGTGCGCATCCTGGTCGTCCAGCACGTGCCGGACCCCCGCACGCTGCGGTCCAGGGTCGAGTACGCGGCCGACGCAATCATCGACGGTGACGGCCGGCTGCTGATGGGCCACACCTCGGACAAGGTGCCGTGGGCCGCGCCGATCCGGCGCAAGTCGGGTGCCGCCCACATCACGATCACCGGCACCACGGGCTCCGGCAAGGGCGTCACGATGCGCCGGATCGCCGCGGCGCTGGCCGCATGCGAGTGGGACTTCCTGATCGTGATCGACCTCAAGGGCGGTACCGGCGTGCCGTCGATCGGACTGGGCGCCGACATCTACGCCTCGACGAAGGAAGAGATCCTCCTGGCCACCGAGATCCGCCGCGACATGCGCCGGGAGCGACTGCGCCGCTACGCCGAGCTCCGCCGAGCGATGTGGAACCCGGCGATGGGTGATCCGATGCTCACCCTGATGGTGGACGAGGTGCAGCAGATCAACCAGCCGGACAAGACCTGGTTGAAGCCGCTCGGTCAGGTGATCGAGGACGACGCCGCGCAGGCCCGCGCCGCAGGCGGGCAGGTCGTGGTCTCCGCACAGCGCAACGACGGCGAGTCGATGATCAGCCCACGGTGCCGGTCCAACCTGATGGGTGGCGGCACGTCGTTCATGCACAAGACCGGTGACATGTCGGCCCGTCACCTCGGTCAGCAGGACTTCGACGTGGACCCGAGCCGGATCCCGGGTGCCGCGGGCTGGGCGTTCGCCCTCTGCGCGATCGACCGGGCGATGGTCCAGGCGCCGATCCTCGTGCTGATGACGCCGGACCGCGACGAGGTCGAGCACGAGGGGTTCGAGGCGCCGTACGGCACGATCGAGGAGTGGATGGTGCAGCGGCGCCGGACCGCGGTGTTCAACTCCGCTGTCGAGGCGCGCATCGCCGGGCGCTGGGTACACGCCCCGGCTCCGGCCGTCGACCTGGCCTCGCTGACCCATGAACCCTCAACAGGTGAACTCTCAACCGATGAGGTTTCAATCGAACATCAGTTCGAAAGAGGGGAGGGGGAGGGTCACGAAAGCGCAGGCTACGCGCGCGCGCGCGACCCCCTCCCCTCCCCCTCCCCCCCAAGGACACACCGGGAGTCCATGATCGAAATCTTCAAGGGGATGGACGGGGAGCCGATCCGACGCAGCGAGATCATCCGTCGGATCACCACTTGGCAGCCGGACACCAAGCCGGAGTCCAAGATCGCCTCGGTGACCGACCTCCTCGCGGAGATGCGCACCGCGGGCCTGATCGAGAAGGTCGAGAACCATCTCGATGGCCCCGGCTTCTGGCGCTGGACGGGGTGGTCGGAGTGAAGGTCAACCAGATCATCGCCCGGGCCGGCCTGGCCCTGTTGGCCGTCTCGTTCGTGGCCAGCTTCGGCCACGTCCGCACGAGCGTGGCCGAGCACGGCCAGACCGGGGTGATGGCCGTCCTGATCGCCCTGATGCCCGAGATATCGGTCGCCCTGACCATGCTCAAGATCCGCTACGGCGGGATGTCCAAGGGGCAGTTCACCTGGACGGCCCTGGTCGGGATCTCGGCCCTGGCGTTCACCGTCTGGGGCAACCTGGCCCAGGCCGAACCCACCCTGCCCGGCTACGTCGTGGCCGCCTGGCCTGCATGGACGGCGCTCGGAGCGCTCGGGATGGTCGAGATGGACAGCATCCGCAAGACTGTGGACGAGACCGGGATCCCGGCTTCCCCCGATTCGCGGCCGATCGAGATCCCGGCCGGGACGACCACCGAGATCCCGGTCTCGTCCGAGTCCAAGACGACGCCCGTCCCGACCTGGACGCACCTGCAGATCCCGACCGAGACGGCCATCGAGACGGCTGTCCGGCGAGCCCAGACGACCCGCGCCGAGATGATCGAGCGGCTGCGGCACGAGCTCCCCGAGCATCCCGAGCGCACCACCGACGACTGGGCCGGCGCATACGGCATCTCCCGCTCGACCATGGGCAGCTACCTCAAGGCCGCCCGCGAGCTCCGCCCCGTGAAGCAGGAGGCCACCCGGTGAGCGATCTGGTGGATCGACTGCTGCACGAGAACACGACTCGGCGAGGCCTGACCAAGGCGATGCTCACCGACCCGCTGACGGCGGCCACCGCGCGGGTCACCCGCGACATTCTGGTCATCGTCGAGGCGGCACTGCGCGACGAGGAGGTGCCCGAGCGCACCATCGAGCGGGCGCTGCGCCTGGTCATCTACGGCACGGCACCGGCGCCCGGTGAGCTCGCGGAGCGCGGGCGCCTGCGCGAGTCACTGATCAACGAGATCAATCGGCGCTGATGCACGCCTCCGGCCACGTCATGTCGGGCCTGCTGGCCGGGGTCGGGTTCGCGCAGCTGGCCGGCCTGGACTCCGGCCCGGGCGTGCTCGCCGCGGTTACCGTGGCCGCCGGCTCCACCGGGATCACCTCTCCCGACATCGACCTGTGGCTCAAGGGGATCGTGCGCCATCGTGGGATCACCCACTGGCTGCCGACGGTCATACTGTTCGGCGCGACGACCACCATCCTGGCTGCCAACTACGCCCCCGAACTGACGTGGGTGGCGATGGCGCACTGGACGGGCCTGTTCGTCCACCTGTTCGGCGATTTCCTGTTCGGCATGGCGGTGGTCGGCGCCGACGGCCCGGGCATCCCGAGCAAGGGGCCGAACAGCGGCTACGTCGGCCTCGGCCTGTTCCGCTCCGGCGGGGGAGCTGAGTGGATCTTCACCTGGCTGGTTCTGTTCCCGGTCCTGGTCGCCGCGTTCAAGGCGTGGAGCGGCCTGGACTGGGTGCCGACCCTGCTCCTGCTCGGCGCCGGCGTCTTCTACTGCTCGGCGTGGAGCCAGAAGGGCAGGCACTGATGCGCGGGGTGGACGAGTACCTGTTCGGCTCGGGTACCCAGGTCGACATCCGAGTGATCGGTGTCGGCGTCGCCCCGGTCCACGGCCGGATCTACGTGACCGGCTCCAGCCGCGTCCAGGTCGAGGCCTACGCCCGTCCGCTGGCGCTCATCGTGTTCTCCGCGACGGCCGGCGGGCGGGTCCGCATCCCGCTCGAGCTCCTGCACTCCCATGTCGTCCAGCCCGGCGACGTCGTCGTGGTCGGCGCCACCGACGTCCGAGTGATCGGAGGCGTCAGGTGGATCCGCTGAGCCTCCGCGCTCGCTCATCATCGTCGCGTGCCTGTTCCAGGCGCTTGGCGACCGCGGAAGCATCCAGCCGCCACAGGTACGACGTACCCGAGTTCGAGTCCGTGTCGTGGATCAGCATGACGAGCGCGATGGACACCGCCGAGGCCTCGTCGGGGGTGAGCTCGAGCGTGATGGCCATCGCTACTCCGTTCGGTCGTGAGCCCGCCAGCCCTGGTTGCAGGCGGCGTGCTCGAGGCGGTCAGCCCTGGCGGTCGGATCGATCCGCAGGTCGATGCTGTGGCCGGCCTGGAGCTCCTGGCCGAGGGTCATCGGCAGGCCACAGCGGGCGCACGGCGTCACCAGGCCGCGGGACTGACGCACCCGCAGCTGATCCATCAACTGGCGCCTGATCTTGTCGTGCTCGTTGTCGTAGTGCCGCTCCTGGCGAGTTCCGCGGGCGGCGTCCATCTCGCGGGCGTGTCCGGCGCAGTACGACCCGACGGTGCGGACCTTGCCGCAGCCAGGCCGGGCGCAGGTCTTACCCGCCCTCGCCATTGATCACCTTCGCCAGTCCGTTCGAGTCCAGCTTCCTCGTCCCGGCCTCGCCGCGCCGCCCGTGGGTGGCGTGCAGGAACGTCCAGTCGGTCTTGCCGTCGCGGCGCTCCCAGATCGCCTGCCACGCTTCGTCGCCGCGCCGGCCGACGACGATGGTGTGTTCAGCCTTGACCTGGGTCACCTCGGCGGCCGGGGCGCCCTTGCCGCGGACCTTCTTCTTCCGGGCGCCGTCCGCCATGCCGCCGACGTCGGCGGTGTTCGCCTCCCCGGGTATGCGTGCTGCGCCGGGTACGAACAGGACCATGTAGCCGACCTGGACGCTCCAGCCCTTCGCCTCGGCGGCGGCGGCCCTCTTGACCCCGGCCGACGCCAGCGGGTCGTCCGGGCGCGGTATCCGGGCGGGGATCGGCGGCTTCGGCCACGGGGCGCGCTGCTTCGCCTCGGCCCGGGCGACGGTCGCCTCAGCCTTGTCACGCTTCGCCCGGGCCAGATCCAGCCAGTTCGGCACCTGGAGCGGCTCGCCCCAGCCGACGAGGTTGCGCTGCTTGTCGGCGACCGCCGGGCGGTAGGTGGCCGCCTGACGCCGTCGGCAGATCACCCGCCCGTTCGGGCGCAGCTGCCAGGGCGTCAGGCCCTCGGTGACGATCCGGCGGGGCAGGTCGCACGGCCAGTGCTTGCACGCACCCGTCGGCCCGTCCTCGCGCAGGCAGACCGTGTCCTGCACGTACTTCCAGACCGTCTCGATGCCGACCTTGTCGTAGATCATGTCGTCACCCCGGATCGGCATCAGCGCATCCCTATCGGATAGGCGATCTGGACCTGCATCTTGCAGCAGCACGCTGCGCAGCCGATCTCACCGGCGTCGAACTGGGGGAAGTGTCGCCCGCACGCCCGCTCCACCTGCGTGCCGGGACAGCCGCAGGCCAGGATCATCTGCCACTGCGCCGGGCTGCCGCAGACGTCCGTGGGCAGGATGCGCATCAGCATCTGCAGGATCGGGCGGGGCAACCGCCACGTGACGCGCACGGTGGCCCACTCGCAGATGCTCGGCCCGCCGATCAGGGTGCGCAGGTCCTCGAACTGCTCGAGGGGGAGGCTCACGGGACGAACACCTGCCCCGGCCGCGGCGGGGTGACCAGCTTCGGGTGCCCGTCGGTGAACTGCGGAGCCGTCGGTGGATTCTGCTTCCGCTTGCGTGGCTTCGGTACTGGCTCGACGACCTTCGGCTTGCGACCTCCGAAGTTGATGACGCGCGTGGCCAGCCAGGCGCCGACCTCACTGGCCGAGTAGACGGGGGTGGCGCGCAGGGTGAACAGGACCCGCGGCGCCTCCTGCGCCCGGGTCATCGCCGAGCGGATCGTGGTGCGGGGCATGCCCGTCACCTCGGCCACCTCGGCGAGTCCGGCGAGGTCGGCGGTTGGCCGGGCCACCATGGGCACGCCGGTCAGCCGGGTGAGTGCTTCCTCGAGCTCGCGCCATTCGCCCCCGCGAGCCAGGGTCTGCAATGTCTTCATGCGCACAACGTACGCCACTTGACGGCGGATTGCAATCCCTGCCAGGATGAGTACATCATCCGCACGAACGAGGAGGCACCAATGTACTGGAAACTGACCGGCCAGACCGCCGTCGCCGTCGAGGCACCCCTGATGATCGAGCAGTGGAGCGGCGCTGAGAAGCACTACGTCGGCAAGGTGGGCTGGCGGGGCGACGTCCGACGCCTACGGACGCTGAGCTATGGCTCGAGCCAAGCGCGGCCAGTCGGCGCCAGCAACATCATGTTCGACACGTTCGGCCAGGTGCTCGCGGCGTTGCTGGCCATCCCGCGCGAGCAGATGGACCTCGACGGTGACTGGTGGCTGGCTCACCTCGACGCGGTCCCAGCGGTGACGACCACCCGCGTTGCCGCCGCCTGGGGGGTCTCGGACCTCGACGACCTGGCCGAGCTCGCCAGCATCGATCGATGAGGCGCTACCGAATCGCCGTCGAGGCGATCACGAAGTAGCGGGAGGCTCGGAAGCAGCGGCCTCCGTGCGAGGTGTCACCTCTAGGCACCTGCCCTTGCTCAGGGCGATGGCCTGACCCTGAGCAAGGGCGAACGCCGTTTCGAGGGGGGGCAGCGCGATGAAGGCGGCCACCAGCGCGAGCTCGTCGCAGATGTCCTCGGGGTAGAACAGCGGAGTCCCCGAGGACCCCCAATCGGCCGGCAGCCACTCCTCCCTCTTCTCGGCCAGGCCGATCCGTGGATGCTTGTGGGCGCCGCGGATGAGTCCACGCGTGGTCCAGAAGTGCAGCTGTCGGTAGCTCAGCCCGGGTGTCGCTGCGACGACCTGCATGGCGGTGAGGTGGAGGCAGGACATGCAGGTGACACTAGTGGCATTCTTAGGCTGCTCGCCGCGAAGCGGGCTGGCGTGTCAGCCAGGAACGCAACGTCGAGGTGATCAGCGAGACGGCCGAGCCGTCGTTGAACGCGGTGCATTCGCAGCTGCGGCACCCGGTGCGCCGCCACGTCTCCCAGATGTGATCAGCCCTGGGCTCTCCGCACAGACACGGCTCGCGCATCGTCGCCGAACCAGCCGGAGTGATCCGATAGGCGGTCCGCAGGGCGCGCCGCCCCGGGGTGGTGAAGCTGTAGATGGCAGCGAGGCCCCGCTTGGACAGCCGGCGCAGGCCGTCGGCGGCCACCTGCTCGGACAGTGAGGCTCGGTTCCGGACCGCGTCGAGGTCGAAGTAGGCATCGACGCTCCATCGCTGCAGCGAGTCGAGCGCGTGGAGGATCTGCCAGTCGATGTTCCTCATCGGCTGTTCCGCCAACCGTTCGCGATGGCTCTGATCAGCGCGGTGCCGATGAAGGCGATGACACCGGCCACGGCGAGACTGATCACCACCTGGGCGATGGCGGTGAAGAACGTCGTCCAGGACATTTAGTACCTTTCGGGCTCGGCGGACTCGGCCAGGCAGACCCAGCAGGCGAAATAGTGATCTACAGCGCAGATTGTGCAGTAGTCACAGCCTTGACAGGACATCGCCAGCTGGCGGACTTCGTTGCAACCGAGGCAGTCGACGAAGTCGACACCATCTCGGCTGACCATCTCGGCGAAGCGGGCACGGAAGGCGTCCCGGCCGGCGGCCACGAGGTCGCCGAGGCGCTCCTCGATCGGCGTCACCCGGCCGTCGACCGGCATCGCCAGGACGATGAACAGGTCGGTTCTCGGCAGGTATGCGGCGCGCTCGACGATGCGAACCTGCGACGAGGATGGCGGCTCGACGAGGTCGAAGGTCCAGCCCATGTCCCATGGCCCCCATACCGGGTGCTCGATGGTCCATCCGGCCAGGGCGATGTTGGTGATCAGCTTTCCAGGCAGGTGACCGGGATCGCCTTCCCGTGGGTCCACTGACGCATGATCATGACCTGGCTCGACGTCGCTGCCAGGTGGTCGAACGGGTTCGTCGCCCAGCATTCGTTGCCCTCCTCGTCCAGGTAGCCGTACTGGGTGAACACCCCGTGTCCGCTCGCATCGAGACGCAGGCGGTACTGCTCCAGCCATTCCTCGATGGCCAGCATCCTGGCGCTGAGTTTCTCGACAACACCTAGCAGTTGTTCGATCCGCCGCTGGTGCCGCGCTCGGATCTGCTCGACTTCGTCGGCGGTGGGTGTGCTCATGGCGTCAAGCGTACTCATGTTTACCGCTTCCTGTCAATTCTGTCCGCACACGGAACGCAGCGGGATCTCGCTCGGCGTACCTAGCCTGACGCCATGGCGAGCATCGAACGTGTGAACCAGAATCTGGTCCTGACCTGCGATCTTCCCCCCGAGGCCACCGGCGCGATCGTCCTGCCGATGGTCGGGGAGACGCCCGGCACCCCGCAGCGCGCGACCGTCCCCCCTCTACCTCCGCCTCCCGATCCCACGCCCACGCCACCGGACCTGGCCACGGCGACCATGCTCGTGGTCAACGGACAGGGCTTCGCGATCGACGGAGCCAACCGGGCCCGGGGCTCCAACGAGGTCATCGTCTACACCAAGGGCGCTGTCGCCGACGTCAACATGTGGGGGACCGACGTCGCCATCGTCGGCAACAAGGTCACCCAGGTCGTGGCGCGCGAGCGGGACAAGATCCCCAACCAGACCCCGATCCCCGCCGGTGGTGCCGTCGTCAGCGCCCACGGGGCGCAGGGCAGCCGCCTGGCCGCCGCGGTCAAGCCGGATGACGCCGTCACCTGGCGGTTCGATGGCGTCGAGCCGTCGCCGACCCCGACACCGGCCAAGGGCGCGCTCATCGGCACCTACATGAAGGTGTGGCGCGCCGACCGGGTGCGGGCCGTGTCCCTGCCGGTCGGTGCCAACGTGCTGCACCTGGCGTTCGCTCGCAACACCCCCGGTGGCGCGCCGGCCCTGGTCGACGGCGGAGCCACCGCGTACGGCATCGAGACGGTCAGGGCCGACCTGGCCCAGCTGGGCCTGGGCGTGGAGGTCGGGGTCAGCCTCGGCGGCTCGCAGGGCAGCATCTTCTTCGACAACCCGAGCGCCTTCGTGGACGGTCTGCAGCGGATCGCCGACTCGATCGGCGGGTTCACCCTGCTCGACCTCGACTGCGAGCAGGGTGTCCTCAACCCCTCCCAGGTGATGGCCGTCGACACCGAGCTCGCCCGGCGGATGCCGAACGTGCGCTGGACCGCGGCGCCCAATGGCGGCTACGTCAACGGCTACCTGCCGATCTGTGCCGAGCTCTCCAAGCGGGGGCGGCTGCGCTATCACGCCCAGCAGTTCTACGAGGGTCCGGCCAAGATCACCGCGGACGACGTGCGGTGGCGACTCGACCAGGCCATCAAGACCGGCATCCCGGCGGATCAGCTGGGCATCGGCATGATGGTAGGCAGCACTTATCAGTACTGGACCGCCGATGAGTGCGAAGCCATGTACCGGATCGCGGTGACCGAGTTCGGCGCCCGCCACGCCTACGTATGGGACCTGCCGCGCTCGGGGACCGCCGAGGTGCTCGCCCGCACCCGCCACTACCTGGAGAGCATTCCGTGACACCTGCTCGCGTCATCGCCGTCGTCGCGCTCGAGGCTGGACTTCTGTTCGGTCTCGGCGCGACCGCTGGTGCCCCCGCCCACTGGTGGCGGTCGACCGGCGCGGCGGCTGGCCGCCACCACGTCGCCACCATCAGCGCAATCGTCGACAACGGCACCCTGCTGGTCTGGTTCAACCTCGAGGACTTCGTGGTCGCCGAGAAGGCCTGGACGTTCGCCCACGACGACGGCCGGGCGCGACTACAGGTTCGCTCGGATGACGGGGCGTGGGTCGACCGCGCGGCCACCAGCGGCGGCGAGGGAGCCCTGCGCGTGGCTGGCTTCGGCCCCGTCAAGCCCGCCTCGGTGGCCGTGCGGGTCGTGCACAACGGTGTGGCGTCGAGTCCTCGCCTGGTCGAGAACTACGACTGACCTACTTCGACAGCGCCCAGTCCGAGCAACCTCGGGTCTCGAATGCCTTGTCGGTCGACTTGATCGTCACGATCTGCGCCCCGGGGCCGGCGTGATTGGCGATGATCGAGGTCAGTTCCCCGTCGGTCCGCTTGAGTCGCGCCCAGTAGCACAGGTCGCCGCCCTTGGACCGGTACGTGCCGGCCTGGATGTCGAGGCCGACCAAGTACGTGCCGTCCCCGGCGAGTCCCCGCGGTGCCGCCGTAGCCTCCTTCGCCGCCGGACTGGTCTTGGACTTCGCCGCCGGGCTGGTCTTCGATTGCGCCGTCGGCGCCTGGGCCCCGGTGTCCGTCGTCACCTCCTGGGTCATCGCGCCACCGATGCCCAGGCCGAAGACGAACATGCCCAGGCCGATCACCCAGCCACGGCGGTACCACGGAGTCTTCGGGTGCGGCGGCTCGGCGGAGAAGAACCGTTCGACCTCCGGTGGCAGCGGGGGCGGGGGAGCGCCGTAAGTGGTCCACGATTGCTGGCGGATCGGTGGAGGATCGAAGGTCGGCGGGCGGTACTGCCCGGAAGGTTGCGACATGAGTGGGCCTCTCGTCTGGGTGGAGAACGACGATCGAACCCTAGGGTTGCGCGCATCCCGCCCGACGCGTATCGATCAGATTGTGATCGACTCGGAGGACGGGGTGCGTAACTGTTACGGCAGGGCCCGGAACGAGCCGCGCAGAGTCGCTCCCGACACCGACACGTTGCCCCAGTACGTCTTGTTGCCCTTGAGGTATGTGCTGTCGGTGACATCCCAGTAGACGGGGCAGTTCGGCGGGGTGCAGCCGACCTCGTCGATCAGCTGGTGGCGGGTGCCGGTGACGACGACCTTGACGTGCCGGTTGAGCGGGACGTTCGCCGTGGCCAGGGTCGTGTAGGTGCCGTCGGCGTTCTTGCGGCGCAGCGTGGTCGAGCCGTTGTTGAAGTCGACGTGGTAGCCGTACTGCCCGACCGTGGCCCGATACACGATCTTGGTGCCGAAGTCGGACCACTCGTCCAGGTGGTACTCCACATTGCCGTCGGCGGCGTGCTCCATGTGGTCGAGGATCGAACTGGTCCCGCCCTGGTAGGCCGACCCGAACCGGTAGTTCTGCACGGTGTAGACGGGCCGGGACTCCAGGATCGACTGCCCGCTCGGGTTGATCGTCTGGGACGAGAGATAGCCGGGGGACTGACCGGTGAAGTTCCAGGCGAGCGGGGCTGCCGACACCGACAGGGGCCGCGCCTCGATCTTCTCCCACACGCAGTAGTTGCCGGGCATGCAGTAGTAGCTGGCGTTGTGCCCGGACGGGAAGGTGTTGGCGGTGTCGGTCCAGGTCGCGCACGGGGTGGTCTCGTTGCCCTGGTAGGCCTCCCACAGGTTGCCCTTGAGCAGCAGCTTGACCCGGTAGGAGTTGCCCAGCGCGCCGTACCCGGTGCAGCCGGTGGCGTGCGTGATCATGTTGCCGGCGATCTTCTGCCGCAGCAGGACGGCGCCGGCCTCGATGTCCAGCTGATCGAAGTTGATGTCGTCCTGCTCCCGGAACACCAGGTTCATCCCCGTGGTGCCACCACTGACCTGCCTGACGGTCAGGTCGAACATGTACGGGTCGTCGGCCGTCCCGGAGTGGTGCCCCTCGAACCTCGCCTTCGTCGAGAAGGCCCCAGTGACGGCGTCCTCATGCATCTGGGAGATCGTGTGCACGGTGTCGACGCTGTTGTCGGCGAGAGTGATGACCAGCTGCGGCTTGCCGGTCGTGGCTTCCCTGGAGTTGAACGAGCGGGCCGTCGAGGAAGCCGTGGTCAGGGCGAACGAGACCTTGGCGCCTCCGCTGACCGCCGAGGTGACGTCCACGTCGTACGTGGTGCCCGAGGTGGTCGCAGCGATCGATCCGAGGGTGGCGCCGGGCGCCGGTGCGGTGGCGTAGCTCAGGTCGGCCTCGGTCCACGAGGAGCCGGTGGCGGCCACGGTGGTCGCGCTGGACGAGGTGGATGCCGCGGTCAGGCGCAGTACCGCGGAGGTGACCGTGCCGGACGGGATGTCGAACTGGACGTAGGCGTTCCAGGTCGGGGAGCCATCCACGCGCAGCGGCGTAGTGGTCGCGTTGACCTGAGTGGGGACGTCGGCCTTGGTGTACCCGTCAGCGCCGGCGGTCACGGTGGTGACGGATGCATTGGCGACCGGTGGGTCGACCGCCGATCCGCTGACGAACGCGACGGTGCACAGCAGGAGCGCTGTCACCACCGACCTGATGGAGCGCGTCACGGAGGTTCTCCTCGGGGGCTCAGGTGGCTCGGACGTACCCCGCCCGGTAGATCGGCACCTCGGGGGAGTCGGCAGTCCGCAGGTATACCGTGTACTTCTCGCCGGGCACCAGCGGAAACGACGTTCCGGAGCCGATCAAGAGCCGCCAGCCCCCATCGACGTACTCGGGTGCCTCCCAGGCGCCGGATGTCGGCCGCGCATCGCTGAGAGCGAGTTGCACCTCGAACGAAGCGGCTGGTGCGCCGTCCAGGGTCATCGTCAGTGGCCCCAGATATTCGGTGGTCTCGGCGACCAGCGACCACTCCTCCAGAGCCATGGGGGCAGGCTATCCGTCCTGCGCAGCCAGGGCGGCGTACCAGCGCTGGGTCAGCGACTGGGGTGGATTGGATGCCTGGGGTGCGAGCGTCACGACGACATCGACGTTGCGCCGGGACAGCCCGATGGCCGCCGCGGGCGAGCCGGCGACCACCACAGCCGCCTGCGCCCGCGCCAGGATGCTCGCCGCGACGAGGTAGGCGCCGATGCCGACCTCGGCGACCGTCGGGGAGGCCCCGACCGCCGCCATGGCGGAAGGACCCTGGACGAGCACCTCGGCGCAGCCGATCGCGGCCACCACGAGGGTGCGCAGGTCCTCGGCGCTGACGCTCACGGTGGCAACCGGCGCGCTGACGCCGACCCCGGCGCGCGAGCTCGGCGCGGACACCCCGACAGTGGCGACTCCGGCGTTGACGACGACGACGGTGCCCGGCGTGGGCGCCGTGACCGAGACGGCACCCACGCCGGCGTTGGCCAGCGCCCCGTTGTTCGCAGTGACCGTCGCGGCCGGTGCGCTGGCGACAGCGGTGGCGACCTCGGCCGAGACTGCCATGGTCCCGGTCGCAGCTGGCGCGGTGACACCGACGGTGGCGACGCCGGCCGAGACCCGGATCATGGCAGCCGGCGTCGGCGCGGTGACGGCGACGATGGCCGACTGCGCGGAGGCCTGCGTGTTCGCGCTCGTCGAGATGGCCGCCGCCAGGCCC
>Ga0209464_10000259_pt1 | contig 17438 bp, 14 predicted proteins | sample DOMMetBare1Fresh_2_FD_187473 | JGI IMG/M metagenome (GOLD analysis project Ga0209464, IMG submission 187473) | Wetland sediment microbial communities from St. Louis River estuary, USA, under dissolved organic matter induced mercury methylation -... | ecosystem: Environmental > Aquatic >...
GAATGGCTAGAATAAAGAGCGTTTCAGATATTTGGGATATTGACATTATGATGGTCGAGTACTTTACCACAAACGAATCTGCATACATGGCATTGCTCTTGAAGTCGTTTAAGAACGTGTCGCCGTATGCATTGGTGAGCTGGAGTGCTGCGCCAAGGAACATCGAGAAGATAAAGAAAAGAGCCATCTTGTAGTTGGCAAACAGCTTAAAGGCATTTAGTCCAAATGTTTCTACCCACGATTTGCTGCCTGATGCATCTCTTTGAGGAGGACACTTAGGTAGGCTAAACGAGAATAGGAATAGGATTAATGATGCTGTTGCGGATATGTAAAATTGGTATTCGGTAGCTTTGCTGCCAGTGAGGTTGGTTACCCACATTGCTACTATAAAGCCAATTGTTCCCCATACGCGAATAGGAGGGAACGATTTGATGACGTCGTATCCGTTACTCTTTAGCGCGTTGTAGGCTATTGAGTTGGATAGCGCTATGGTTGGCATGTAAAAAAACATTGCAAATAGCATTATCCAAAATAAGCTCTGGGGGGTGTTGGCTAAAGAAAGGCCAAAAACAAACGTTCCACTAATAAGGTGGACTATCCCGTAAAGCTTCTCTGCATTTACCCAACGATCGGCGATTATGCCTATAAGGGCTGGCATAAATAGTGATGCTATACCCATTGTCGAGAATATTGCTCCAAATTCTGTGCCTGTCCAGTTCTTTGTGTTCATGCAGTATATTCCAATGGTTATTAGCCATGCTCCCCATACAAAGAATTGTAGGAAGCTCATTAGCGTTAAGCGATTCTTTATTCCCATTTGGTATTGTTCTTTAGCGTAATTCGTAAAAAGTTTAAAGGGGTGCTAAATTTAGCAAGAAAATGGGTTTTACAATAGTTAACGGCTAGTTTTTACTCATTATTTGTTTAGGCTCGTTTAGTGGTACTTCTTTTTTTGGGTGATAAGGTAATCTGAAACCTATTCTACCCTATTCTTCTTGGGTGTGTTCTCCCTCTTTTGTTATTTGCATATGGATATGCTGGTCTCTTGATCAGCTCTTTATGTGAATGTTTAATTGATTTATTATGAAAAAATTACTGTTACTCTCTGCGGCTCTAGTGGTTATGCTATTTGCTTCTTGTTCTAAAAGTGGGGAAGAGGTGTCTATCCTTACTCCTTCTGAGAATCGTAGTTCAGAAACAGGAGGTGTAAGTCTGGAAAGCCTTCCTGCTTTTGTAAAGGAAAAAATTGCGTTTATGAAGCAGTATCGTTCTTCAAATGTACCTGTAGATGTTTGGCAATGCTCTTTCAATGGTAAGACAGTGTATCAATTTAGTGGTATACATGTTGATGATTTTTATAGCCTTTATGATTCTGAAGGTGTATTTATCTGTTACCCAAGTGGTGGCTTTACTGGCAAGGGCGATGGGAAATTTCCTGATTTTTACAAGCAAGCTACAGATTGGAAACTTTTGTGGTCGTCTAAATAGCTGATTTTGTATTTGTTAGATTGGTAATGGGTGCCCCAGTAAAGGAGTAGCACGTACCACGATATGCTTATTATGACTAGCTAAGCTACTTTTTTATAGCTGGTAGTCGCATATTCGTGCTACGTGCTACTTTTTAGGATGCCTTTGTTGCTCTATTGGGAGCCACGTTATTTTTTACTGGTACTTTAGCACTACAACTACGGGGAAGTGATCTGATATGTAGGTAGCCCCTTCTTTTATCTCTTTAACGGCATAGCTTTGCGCTTCGAGCGTTGTTCCGCTAAAGATGTAGTCAATTGTACAGTTGCTGGTTATTTTACCGTAATCGTTAAATGTATAGCCTTTGCTCTCTACATTTCCTTTTTTCGTTGCAGTTGTTTGGGCATCAATCAGTCGTAGGCTTGTTACTTCTGCTTTTACAGCTGTCAGATAGGGCTCTTCGCTGGGTAACGAGTTGAAATCGCCCATTACGATGTAGTGTTTGGGTTGCTGCTCTTCTACTACTTTTTTAATTAGTAGCGTAGATTCTTTTCTAGCGACCTTTCCCATATGATCGAGGTGGGTGCAAACTACCATGAGCTCTTGTTTTGCAAGCTTATCTTTAAGAATAGCGATGGTTGCAACTCTTGGTAGTGCAGCATCCCAGCCTTTGCTACCTATGCTATGGGGTGTTTCCGATAGCCAAATAGTCTCCGTTCGTACTAAATCAAATCGGTCTTTTCGGTAAAATATGGGTGAGTATTCGCCTTTTTGTTTTCCGTCATCGCGTGCTGCTCCCAACGATGCGTAATCTTTTAGCTCGTCGTTAAGGTAGCTTAGCTGGTTTTGGAGTACTTCCTGCATTCCAACTATGTCGGGCTTTTCGTCTGTGATGAATTTAGCTGCCAGCTGTTTTCTGTTGTCCCAGCTGTTAATTCCGTCATTAGCTGCGCTATTTCGGATGTTAAAGGTGCATGCTTTGATTGTTGGCTGACAAGTGGCTGTAATTGTTAGTAGCATGTAGCTCAGCAGGATGTATATGCTTCTCATTTTAGGTATTGTTTGGGTTGCTGTTTATTCATTCGTTCCCCGAAAGATGGGCATTTTATCCTCAAAAGTAGCTCAAGAGCTGCCTTTTTTTGTTCTTTATAGCTATGGATATTTTACAAATTTTGCTAGATGCTTTCGTAGTATATAAATGTAGAGAAGGGGCCGTCCAAAAAGTATCAGGCATCACGATATGCGTATTGCGGCAAGCCATGCTGCAATACAGCGGGCTGTAGTAGCATTTTTATGCTACGTGTATCGTGTGTCTTGCTACTTTTAGACAGTCCCTTCTCTTGTTTGGCTGTTGGTATGGATAAAAAACTAGAGGCTTTAGTATGTGTTTATAAGGTAATGGGTATTCCGTTGTAGTAGTCTAGGAGCTTTGTTCTGAAAATGAACTCGTATCGGGCTTGTGCTAGCTCCGATTGGGAGGTTGCCAACCTTTTTTTAGTTTCGTTCATTTCAAAAGTAGTGGAGCGGCCTGCATCGAACTTTTCTTGTGCGTACTGAAAGGCCACAGCCGATGCTTCCAACGCTTCTTTGGCAGATATAAAGTTTTGCTTTGCTGTGTTGGCGTTGTAGTATGCCTGCTGCATATCTTTAAAAAGCGTTTTTTTTGCGCTTGCAAGCGTTACCTTGCGTTGTTCTTGTTCTATTCGGGCTAGGTTTACGTTATTTCTATTTTCAAATCGGCTGAAAATAGGGATGTTAAGCTGAAGCCCAACTATCTTTTGTCCTTGATTTTTTATTTGTGTTCCAAAAGAGGTGTTGCTTACGTCAAATACATTATAGTAGCTATTTCCGTACGATGCTATGGCGCTAAGCGATGGGTAGTAGGCCGATTTGGCCATATTGATGTACTCTTCGCCTGCTTGAAGACGGTACTCTGCTGCTTTTACTGCAGGTCGAATGGTGTAGGCTTTTTCAATGCTTCCCGAACTTAACGACAGGGTAGCGTCGTTGCTTATGGCTATTTTATCTGTTGATGGAACTTCTATGTCGAAGTTTTCGATTGATGGTAGCTCCATAAGCTGTGCTAGCGAAAGTAGTGCTAGGTTTAGTTCGCCCTTCGCTTTAGTCAGAGAGTATTCTTCTTTTGCTACTTGTGCCTTGCTTTCGTAGAGTTCCGATTTGGGTAGTCTTCCTCCATTTACGAGCTCTTCCGTCTTCTTTAGCTGGAGCTTCCCTAGTGCTAGGTTCTCTTCCGAAACTTTAACAAGCTCCTTGTTATAGAGTGCTTGGAGGTAGGCTAGCGTAACTTGTATGGTTATGTCGTCTCCCATCTGGTTGATGTCCTCTACTGCTGCTTTTAGGTTCCAGCTGCTATACTTTATGCGGCTATCGATGTAGCGCCCCTGGTAAATTGGGGCATTAGCGCTAATTTGTAGCGAGGATGTGGCAGAGCTTTGGTTTACGTAGGTATTTGCAGAGCTAAGCGATCTTCCAAATGTTAGATTTTGGCTTATACTTGCGTTAAGGCTCGGAAGTCGGCTATTCTTTGCTGTATTAAGCTGAACTTCGGCTCCTTTCATATCGTTCGTTTTGCTCTTTACTTCTAGGTTTTGCTGCTTTGCATAGTCGATGCACTTGAGCAAGCTCCAGCTTTCTTGAGCTTTAACGCCTCCTGCTACCATTGCTAGCAAGAGGATTAGTATGGTTTGCTTACGTTTCATTCTACTGCTTTTTTGCTTCGTCTTTCTTGATTAGGGCTCCTTTTAGCTTGTCCTTTGTTGTGATGCCCGATTTAACCTCAATGTTAATCCCATCTGATAGCCCAAGCTTAACTGCTTTCTTTTCAAATAGCTGTTCTTTGCCAGTACTTTTAAGCACATTTACGTACGATGTATCGTTAACAAACTCTACTACGCTTTCAGGGATGGTAATTACCTTCTCTCGCTTGTCGAGTATGATTTCGGCGTTTGCGCTGTAGCCTGCTCGTACAAATATGTGTTCTGGAATTTTGGCTGCTGCTTTTATTTCGAACAGTATCGCTCCGTTTTCTTCTACTCCTTTAGGAGATATGTACTCTAGTATTGCATCAAACTTTTTGTCTTGAAGGGCTCCTAGCGTTAGCGCTATTGGCATATTCTCTTTAATCTTTCCTACCTCTGTTTCGTCAATCTTACCTTTAAAAATCATATCTCTAAGGTTGGCTACGCTTGCTATTGTTGTGCCGTCGTTAAAGGTGTTCGACTGGATTACCGAGTTTCCTACTTTTACTGGTACATCTAGTATGGTTCCCGAAATGGTCGATCGGATCTGTGTGGTGCTGTAGCTGGCCGACTTTTTCGAAATCCCTTCACGTATAATGGTAAGGGCATCTTGTGCATTTTCCTTGTCTTCCTTTGCTTTCTTTAGCTGGAACTGCGATTTAAGGAAGTCTTCTTTCGATACTACTCCCGAATTATACAGCTTGTTAACTCTACTAAAGTCGTCTTGAGCCTGTTCTAGCGTTATGCTAGCCTGGTTTAGCCTGCTTTCTGCCGAGTTTATCTGCACCATTTCTGGTATAACTTTAACTTTTGCGATTATTTCGCCTGCTGTGACTTTGTCGCCTGCTTGCTTGTATATTTCTGTGATAATACCCGAAATCTGTGGCTTAATTAGTACTTCGTTTCTTGGCTCTATTTTGCCCGTTGCGATGGTCTTTCTTTCGATATTTCCAACTTTTGGGGCTACTACTTCAAACTGATCTTTAGGTGGATTGGCTTTTTTCCATAAAAAGGTAAAGGTGCCCACTAGCATTACCGCGATTACGGTTATGAAAATTATACGTTTCGCTTTTTTCATTGTATTTTATTTTTTCTGGTTTCTACTTTTGGTTTTTGGATGCTACTCGTCTCTTAGTGCGTCTATGGCTTTTATCCTTAGTGCTTTGCGGGCTGGAACCATTCCTGCTAGCAGTCCTGCTCCTATAAGTATGATCATCGCAAATATGGCTAAGTCTAAGCTTATCTGAGGGTTCATAAAAAACACATCGTCCGAAGAGGCGTTGCCCGAGGTTAATGCTTTGTCAACCATATTTAGTATAAATACGCCAAAGCTTAAACCTGCAATTCCTGCAATAAGTGTCAGTACAAGGCTTTCCATCATTATTTGGCTGAGAATATTCATTGGTGTTGCTCCTAATGCTCTCCTAATGCCTATCTCTTGGGTTCTTTCTCTAATGGTTACCATCATAATGTTACTTACTCCAACAATTCCGGCGAATAGGGTTCCTAGTCCAACTATAAGAATTAGGGCGTGTATTCCTAAGAATAGGTTGGCAAACATTTTAAACTGTCGCTCGAGGTTAAAGCCCGACACTGCTTCGGGGTCGGTTGGAGAAATGTCGTGCTCCTTTTTGATGATTCCTTTTATTTTATCTTCAAGGGATGAAACATTCACATTTGGTTTCGATGTTATGGCTAGTACATGTACCCTATCTCCCATATTGTAGGCTACCTGCATTGTTGTGTAAGGTAGCATTACGCTCTGATCTACAGGGCCATTGATGTTCATATGAGAGTTTCCTTTTACAACTCCGATAACAGTGTAGTAAATCCCATTTACTTTAATGGTTGTACCTATTGGCTTCTCCCCAATGGCGTATAGGTCTTCGTAAACTTTATAGCCTATCACCACAGCTTTCCTTCGTTGTTGTATGTCTATTTCGTTAATGTATCTTCCAAAAACGATCTCCGGTTTGTCTATGCGTACATAGTCGGGGTTTAGTCCTTTTATATTGTACGATCCCGATTTCTCCCCCCTAATGGTGTTTTTAGGTGTGCGTCCTCCTCCAAATAGCATGGGCGAAACCACCTCAACCTCTGGAACTTTACTCTTAATGATTTCGATATCATTCGATCGCATGCTCCAGCTTCTACCTTTTCTGAAGCCTTTGTAGGGTTCTGTTGTGTTGTTGGTCCAGTAAAACACGGAGTTGGTGGCAACGGATTGTATGCCGTTCATCACACCATTTTTTAGTCCATTTCCCGAACCATACATCACCACTAGCATAAAAATGCCCCAGAATACTCCAAACGCTGTTAGCGCACTGCGCATCTTATTTTTGGTGATGGTTTCCCATATCTCTTGCCAACGGTCTAAATCAAACATAGCTTTTTTGTTGTATGGATAAACTATTCGCTCCTTAGGGCTTCTATTGGCTTTATTGTAACAGCGCGTTTGGCTGGTATGTAGCCCGCTATCAGTCCTGCAATTATTAGTATTACTAAAGATGATAATACTATGCCTAAATCAACTGTCGGGTTTCGGAAGATTACATTCCCTGGTTCTGCTGGGGTTTGGTTTATTACGTAGTTAAATGTTTCGGTTATGGCTATTCCTAGCATCATTCCTATGTATCCAAATGCCGAGGTTATTAGGATAGATTCGAGAAGTATAAGCTTTATGATCGATCCGGGCGTTGCTCCTAATGCTTTTCGGATGCCAAACTCCTTTGTTCTCTCTTTTACCGTAATAAGCATGATGTTGCTAACTCCAACAATTCCTGCTATTAATGTTCCTATTCCAATTATCCAAACAAAGAGCTTAATTGCCCAGAATATCTTCATGGTTTGGATGTAGTTCTGCGAATTGTTCCACAGTCCTAATGCTGATCGGTCGTCTGGATTAAAGGTGTGGAGCTTGGCAAATCCTTGGCGAATTGTTTTGTTGTATTCTTCGTTTTCTTCGGCTGTTTTTAGGCTCTTGGCAGAAAGTATGATACCGTCATAGCCGTTTTTTCCAAAGTTGTAAATTGTTTTGGCTGTGGATATAGGGATGTAGCCTTCTCTGCTGTCATTGCCAGTGAGGTACTTAACAACTCCAACAACTTTGTACATAACGTTGTCGATATTAACGAATTTGCCTAGCGGATTCTCATTCGGGAATAGCACTTCTTTTATTTTCTCGTTAATTGCTACCACCTTTCTCGTTTCCCTAATATCCATTAGGTTTATAAAGCGTCCCATGCCTGGTAGCACTTCAATCCCTTCTAGCATTGCATAGTTGGTGGTTACGCCTACAATGGGGTACTTTCCCGTTTTGCTTCCTACCGAAAAAGTGGCGTCCTCTTTGGGGTAAAATTTGTAGGCTACAGTATCTACGTAGGGTAGCTGCTTTTCTGATAGAAAGACGTCTTTTTCTGTCATTTTCATCCTACGACCGCTTTGGTAGCCTCCGTATGCCATAGTGGTTGTTCCTGGCCATAGGTAAATGGCATTTTTCGATTCAGAAGCAAAGTTTGTTGCAACTCCATTGCTTAGTCCATTTCCCGAGGCTAAAAGAATGATGAGCATAAATATTCCCCATGCAACCGCAAACCCAGTGAAAAATGTTCTTAGCTTGTTGGCCTTTATGGTGGCCATAATTTCTTGCCAAAGGTCTAGCATTGCTTCTAGTTTTGGGTTATCGACTCAATGATGCCGTCCTTTAGCCTGATGAGCTTGTTGGTCTTGTCGGCTACTGCTTTTTCGTGGGTTACAATAATCATTGTCATCCCCTTTTTATTTACATCTTTTAAAATCTCCATTACTTCTTCGGAGGTTTTGCTATCTAGTGCACCTGTGGGTTCGTCGGCTAGCACTATCTTCGGATTTGCGATCAGTGCTCTTGCTATAGCTACGCGCTGCTTTTGTCCTCCCGACATTTCGTTGGGCATATGGTGGGCCCACTCTTTTAGTCCCATCATATCAAGGTACTCCATTGCCATTATGTTGCGCTTTTTGCGGCTTACTTTTTGGTAGTATAGCGGTAGAGCTACGTTTTCCATCGCATTTTTAAAGTTGATGAGGTTGAACGATTGGAATATAAACCCAATCATCTGGTTGCGATATTCGGCTGCTCTTTTCTCGCTTAGGTTGCTTATGAGCACATCGTTGAGCTTGTAGCTTCCTGTATCATAGTTGTCCAGAATGCCTAGTATATTAAGTAGGGTAGACTTTCCTGAACCGGAGGCTCCCATAATCGAAACAAAATCACCTTCATTTATGTCTAAATCTATTCCTTTTAGTACATGTAGCGGACTGCCATTGTAGTAGGTCTTGTTTATTTCTTCTAGCTTTATCATAGCTCTCCTTAGTTTTTATGTCATATGACGTTAATTAAGAGTAAAGGTTACAGTAATAGTACTGGTGTTTTTGACCTTTTTTGATCGTTTTTTATTAAATAATGTAAAAACAAGGCCGCCCCTTTGCTTTTGGGGCAAAGGGGCGGCAACCTGCGTTGGCGTTAGCTTTCCTCGTAAACTAAGCAGGCCATGTTAGGATGGTGGTAGTAGTACTTTATTTATGGCGTGTACTACTCCATTTGTACCGAATAGATCTGTTACAACCACATCGGTGCTGGTGTTTATCTTAACTCCGCTTGTGCTAGCGTTAATTTGTAGGGCTGCTCCGTTTAGGGTGCTGTAGCTTCCGGTTGTAATGCTACTTGCTTGCTTAAACGATCCTAGCACGTGGTAGGTAAGTATTGGTGTTAGCTGTTCGGCTGTTAAATCTGCTACGCCACTAACCTTTAGTGAGGCAAATAGTGCTGTAAAAGCTTCGTTGGTGGGGGCAAATATGGTAAACGGGCCTGCTGCACTGAGTGCGTTTACTAATCCTGCTTTAACTACTGCGTCAACTAGTATGCTAAAGTTGGGGTTGTTTATTGCGATGCCCACTACCGATGGTGGTAGTAGCACTGCATCTACTACATGTACAACTCCGTTCGAAGCCATAATGTCTGCTGCTGTTACCTTGCTGGTGTTGTTGATTTTTACTCCTGATGAAACATTAACGTAAATGCTCATAGGGTTGGTGGTGTTGTAGTTCGAAAGCGTATTAACATACGAGGTTGTTAGCTTTGATGAAACGACGCTTTTACCTACTACGTGGTAGAGGAGGATAGGAGTTAGTTGTGCTGCGCTTAAATCGTTAATCCCGCTCACTTTTAGCGTGGCAAATAGCTTACGGAATGCGGTGTTTGTTGGTGCAAAAACGGTAAAGTCGCCGCTACCATTCAGTGTTGATACAAGGTTTGCTTTTTGTAGAGCTGATACTAGAATGCTGAAAGTGGTGTCTGATTGGGCAATTTCTGCAATCGATTTTTTTGCTGCTACGGTTGGCATGTCATCGTCGTTGTCGCACGAGGTTGCGAATATTAGTGTTGCCGCAATTGCTAGTGGAGCAAAAAGGGATAGTCTAATTGTTTTCATGGCTCTTAGTTTTTGGGATTCTGCATTACTAACAGCAATGAATCATAAAATGTTCAAGAAGTAATGTATCAAGATTAAACAAAATGTTTTTGATTTTGTAAATTTTGTATTTGTGAATATGTTATTTAAAGCAAATTGTGTATTGAGATTGCTCTTTTTTTGTTCGATTCTGTATTGGTGAATTTATGTTAAATGTTTAATGTATTATAGGTTTATGGTAAACATAGTTTAGCTTGATTAGATGAAAAAAGGGAGCGTATTCGCTCCCTTTTCTGCTGTTTTGTATTTGTTGGCTTTACGCTTCAACCTTAATCGCTCCTGTAAATACTTTCTCTGCAGGTCCTGTGAGCCATACGTTTTTAAACGAACCATCTTCGCACTTCTCAAATGATACCTGAAGGTAACCTCCCATAACTTCAACGTCCCATACATTTTGGTCGGTTTCGAGGAATAGCGATGCAGCTATTGCGGCAGCGGTTGATCCTGTACCACAGGCTAGGGTCTCATCCTCAACGCCTCTTTCAAATGTTCTGACAAATATTTCGTCATCAAATAGCTCAACAAAGTTTACGTTGGTTCCTCCTGGTGCAAATCGCTTGTCTTCGCGAATGGCTTTCCCTTCTTCGTAAACATCCATATTTTCTAGGTCTTCAACAAATGCCACGTAGTGTGGCGATCCTGTGTTGATAAAGTAGTAGCTTTCGTTCTCTTCGTACTCAAGTACATCAATCATCTTGAGCTTTACGAGCAGCTCACCGTCCTCCTCTAAAAAGTACGCTTCGTGCAATCCGTCTATGCTGTTGAACTGTACTTTCTCTTCTGTGCTCAAGCCTAACGACCTTGCAAAAACCGAAATGCATCGGCCTCCATTACCGCACATAGTCGATTCTTTCCCATCCGAGTTAAAGTAGCGCATGTAAAAATCGTACTTTTCATCTTTCTCCAAAAGCATCAGCCCGTCTGCTCCAACACCAAAGTTTCTGTCGCAGATATATTCAACGATTTCGGTAGTAGGGGCAAACTCTCCGTTTCGATTGTCAACTATAACAAAGTCGTTGCCAGCGCCTTGGTATTTGTCAAATTGTAATGTCATTTTGTCAACATTTTTAGCCCTACTAAGTTAGTTCATTACTAATGATTATCCTTTTTTTTTGACGTTTTTTCTTCGGGTTAATCTTTGTTAGAAGGATTATCGTCGAATACTAAAAGGCATGCATTTTGAGTTAGTGTAGAACTACGTAAAACATAGCGACGGTATTTACGGATTTTGCTCCCATTTGTGGGGCTGATGACCATCGTCGCTAGCTTACAGGATTTATCGAACCATTAAAACAAATGAATATGCAAAAAAGAAATTTTATCCCAATTGTTGCTTCGGCATTGCTTGGTGGTGCCGTTTCTGCTGTAGTAGCCATTTCAATAATGCAGTCGAAGTTTGTAACTACGCAAGATTTGCTTAGTCCAGAGCTTACCAATGTAAGTGCTCAGGCTGGAGATATTGCTTCAAATGCTAGCTTTACCTATGCTGCAGAGCAATCGGTTAACAGCGTGGTGCACGTTAAGACCTATTCGTCTCAAGTCGAGCAGGTTGATCCTTTCTTCGAATTTTTCTTTGGACAGCCAGCGCCTCGTCAGCGTCAGGAACAGCCGGTGCAGCGTGGTGCTGGCTCTGGGGTAATTGTTTCGAAAGACGGGTATATAGTTACCAACAACCACGTTATTGATGGTGCCGAAAAGGTAATGGTGACGTTAAATGATAAGCGTTCATTCGAAGCAAAGGTCATTGGTTCTGACCCCAATACGGATATCGCTCTCCTAAAGGTAAATCAGAACGATCTTCCATTTATGCGTATTGGTGATTCTGACAATGTACGGGTTGGCGAGTGGGTACTTGCAGTGGGTAATCCATTTAACCTTACCTCTACAGTAACGGCTGGTATTGTAAGCGCAAAGGGGCGTAACCTTCCTGTTCGTCAGGATATGAGCCAATACCAAGTTGAGTCGTTCATTCAAACTGATGCCGTTGTAAATCCGGGCAATTCGGGTGGAGCACTCGTAAATACCAAAGGCGAGCTAATTGGCATAAATACAGCAATATACACTCAAAACGGAGTGTTCAATGGATACTCGTTTGCTATTCCTGCTGCTATAGTGCGTAAGGTGGTTTACGATCTTATGGAGTTTGGATCTGTAAAGAGAGGTTTTATGGGGGTTTCGATGAGCGATATCACTTCGGATAATATCGACAAGTTAGGGTTAAAAGATGTTATAGCAGGGGTTTACGTTGCCGAAGTAGCAGCAGGTGGTGGTGCAGCAGAGGCAGGTATTGCTAAAGGCGATGTAATTCAATCAATTAATGGAGTTTCGGTTGCTTCTTCGGCGCAAGTTCAGGAGCAAATTGCTCGCTATCGACCTGGCGATAACGTAGATATTTCGATAATTAGAGAAGGTAAAGTGAAACATTTTAAGGTCACTTTACGTAAAACATCAAGTGGCGATAACCAAGAAGTAGCCGTTAGCGGTAACTTCACTACAATGGGTGCCACATTTGCCAATGTTAGTCCTCAGGTAAAGAGCAGCTTACGACTTAAGGGTGGAGTTCAGATAGTTGAATTGGAAAACGGAAAGTTGAAGTCTCAAGGCATTCGCAAAGGACTAATAATACTGCGCATCAACCGTCAAACAATTGGCAGCGTGGAAGACCTCGCTGAAGTGTTTGCTAGCGCCCAACAAAAACAGGTAATTACCATAGAGGGTGTTTACCCAAATGGGCTGCAGGCGTTGTACAGTATAGGCTTATAGGTTGTTGATTAACTTAAACACAAAGTCAATATTTTCATGAGACAGCTCAAAATCACCAAATCGATTACCAACAGAGAGAGTGCCTCTCTTGACAAGTACTTACAAGAAATTGGCAAGGAAGAGCTCATAACTGTTGAGGAAGAGGTTGAATTGGCTCAACGAATCAAGAAAGGCGATCAGGTAGCCCTCGAAAAGCTTACACGCGCTAATCTTCGTTTTGTTGTGTCGGTTGCAAAGCAGTACCAAAATCAGGGGCTTAGCCTTCCAGACCTTATCAACGAGGGTAACCTTGGCTTGATTAAGGCTGCTGAGAAGTTCGACGAAACCCGTGGTTTTAAGTTCATCTCGTATGCGGTTTGGTGGATTCGTCAATCTATCCTTCAGGCTTTGGCTGAGCAGTCGCGTATTGTTCGTCTACCTTTAAATCAGGTAGGGTCTTTAAACAAGATTAATAAGGCTTTTGCTAAGTTTGAGCAGGAAAACGAGCGTACTCCTTCACCTGAGGAGCTTGCTGATGCGCTTGATTTACCTAAAGAAAAGGTTTCTGATACGCTTCGTGTGGCAGGTCGCCATGTGTCGGTTGATGCTCCTTTTGTTGATGGGGAAGACAACAGCTTGCTTGATGTCCTCGTTAATCCAGATTCGCCTAATGCAGATCGTAGCCTAATCAACGAATCTCTTGTTAAGGAAATCGAACGTGCTCTTGCTACTCTTACCGATAGAGAACGTGATATTATCCGTCTTTTCTTTGGTATTGGTTGCAGCGAAATGACTCTTGAAGAGATAGGAGAGAAGTTTGGTCTTACTCGCGAACGTGTGCGACAAATTAAGGAAAAGGCTATTCGCCGCCTTCGTCATAGCACTCGTAGTAAGCATCTTAAAAGCTTCCTTGGCTAGAAAATATTTATGGAATTTATCTGATGCCCGCAACTCCAGCGGGCATTTTTCGTTCTATAAACACAAAAAAGCAGCAGTAGATAATCTCTGCTGCTGCTTCCTATTTGTTTTGTTCGGGTTTATTCATGCTTTCCGCAATCGCACCTTTTCTTAGCCTTGTTTTCGATATCTGTGTACTCTATCTCAAGGCTCTTGTTGTAGATGGCCATTGCTCTTGCGCTCATACCCATGCTCGAGAATCCTCCATCATGAAGAAGGTTTTGCATGGTAACCTTTCTTGTGAGGTCAGAGAAAAGGGTAATGGTGTAATCTGCACATTCTTCGGCTGTTGCATTTCCTAGTGGCGACATCCTATCCGAAAAGTCCATAAGTCCATCAAATCCCATAATGCCTCCACCTGCAGTGGTCATTGTTGGCGATTGGGAAATGGTGTTAATGCGAACGTGCTTCTCTCTTCCATAGATATATCCAAAGCTTCTTGCAATAGATTCTAGCAGGGCTTTGGCGTCTGCCATATCGTTGTATCCGTAAAGGGTGCGCTGTGCTGCAACGTACGAGTAGGCAACTATTGAACCCCACTCATTTATGGCGTCTAGCTTTCTGCAAACTTGTATCACTTTGTGAAAGGATATTGCCGAAATGTCGAGCGTTTTCTGCAAATAATCGTAGTCTAGATCGTCGTATGTTTTGCCTTTACGTACGTTTGGAGACATTCCTATCGAGTGTAGTACAAAGTCTAGCTTCCCTCCAAGTACCTCCATAGATTCAGAGATGAGGCGCTCAAGGTCTTTCACGCTGGTAGCATCGGCAGGTATTACGGTTGAGCCTGTTTTTGCAGCTAGCTCGTCGAGTTCACCTAAGCGAAGCGCAACAGGGGTATTGGTTAGTACAAATGTTGCTCCCTCTTCATGTGCCCTTTCGGCAACTTTCCATGCAATCGATTTATCATTTAGGGCTCCGAAAATGATGCCTCTCTTGCCTTTTAACAGGTTGTATGACATTGATCTGTAATTTAGTTCGACAAATATAGGTATTTAAGCTGTTATGATGCTTACGGCATCTATTAACTTAGATTAAATTGAAATGCCGCTCAATAAACCGCAAAGAGTGGTAGATGTTCAAAGAGGTATTGGTTGGTACGACTTTTTTAATATCGTGTGCTAGCTTTTAGTAGTGCCTTAGCGTTCTGTATTGCCGCTGTAGAAACATCTTTTCCACTTAGCATTTTTGCTATTTCTGTTATCCTCTCTTCTTCTGTGAGCAGCTTTATTTTTGTCGAGGTTGTTTGGTCGTTGTTGTCTTTGTAAACGTAAAAATGGTGATCTCCCTTACTTGCAATCTGTGGGAGGTGGGTGATGTTTACTACCTGTATGTTTTTAGAAACGTCCTTGATGATGCTACCCATTTTATCTGCTACTTCTCCTGAAACCCCAGTGTCAATCTCATCAAAAATAATGGTTGGCAAGTTTCCTTCTTTGGCAAGTAGGGTTTTGATGGTTAGCATAAGTCTAGACATTTCTCCGCCTGATGCGACCTTCGATACGCTTTGAAGCTGTAGCTGCTTGTTAGCAGAGAACAGGAGCTCCACTTTGTCAGCTCCGTTACTACCAAGCTCTGCTTCTTCTACTTCAATAGCTATGCGGGCAAATGGCATTCCTAGCTGAGCTAAAAGCTCTTCTACGTGCGATTTTACGGCTTCAATAGCTGCCTTTCTGTTTGTTGTAAGCTCGTTGGCTAGCCTTGTTGCTTTGTTTTTTAGCTCTTCTACGATAGCTTTCTTTGTTGCAATTTGCTCTTCATAGCTTCCTAGCTGCTGAAGCCTTTCTTCTAGCTCGTCTTTGATAGCTATTAGCTCGTCGATGCTGCTTGCTCGGTGCTTTTGCTGTAAGGTGTATATTAGGTCAAGTCGTTCTTTTACTTGCGCTAATCGTTCAGGGTTTACTTCTACCTTATCGTTGTAGCTTTCTAGCTCGTTGTTGATGTCTTTAAGCTCAATAGCAACACTCTCTATCCTTTCGTAAAGCGAATCAGCTTTGTGGAATACTTCTTTTATTCGTTTTAGCGATTGCGAGCATGCTTTAAGGTTGTTTAGAGTAGCCTGCTCCCCATTTGCAATTATATCTGTGCATAGCTGAAGCTCTGCCTTAATGTTTTCGGCGTTTGCAAGCTCGCTCTCTTCTTCTTCTAGCTGTTGTTGCTCGTCTGCTTTTAGCTTAGCATCTTCTAGCTGCTGGTGCTGAAAGCTGAAGTAGTCGTAGTCTGATGCAGTTTTTACTTGTTGGTTAACTAGCGTGCTTAATGCTTCCTCTTCTTTTTTTAGGTGGCGGTAGACTTGCTTGTAATCTTCTAGTAACCTTGCATTATTGGCAACAACGTCTAGGATGTTAAGCTGGAATTGCTGGTTTGCAATGAGCAGGCTTTCGTGCTGCGAATGGATGTCTATTAGCTTTACTCCTAGTTCCTTTAAGGTATTAAGCGTTACAGGAGTGTCGTTTATAAATGCTCTGGACTTGCCACTGGGTGAGATAACCCGTCTTACGATGGCTTGATCGTCGTATTCTATGTCGTTTTCTTCGAAAAAAGAGGAGAGGTTCATTTTCTCTACGCGAAAAGTTCCTTCTACTACACAGCTTTTTTCGGGGTTTTTTAAGGATGATGTGTCTGCTCGCTGTCCAAGTATCAACCCAAGTGCACCAAGTAGTATAGACTTACCTGCACCTGTTTCGCCTGTAATAATGTTGAGCCCTTGGTTAAGCTCTATGTTCAGCTTCTCAATTAGTGCGTAGTTTTCTACAGATAAATTTTGGAGCATTGCCTACGGTCTTTTTATTTCTTTTTATCCTCGGTGATTTTCTTGTATTTGGGTTCATTTGCCTGGTCGATTTCGGCTAGTATCTGGTAAACCCGTTGCTTTTCGGTCGAATAGGCTTCGGAGTAGATGTTTACTATTTCATCGTTCTTGGCATCGAAAAAAACTTTTAGAAGAAATAGGTTGGGGTCGGGTTTGTCTCTGTAAACTTTTTGTAAGCTTAGGAGGCTATTGGTTACTTCATCCCTACCTTCTGCTACTTTGTTCGACATCTGATCTAGCCCTAATCGATGGTAGTTATATATTGCTGTTCTTACTGGAGCGTACTTTGGGTTGAGTAGGTTTTCTACAAGCCAGTACCTGTTTCTGCGCGATGATTCGTACGATTTCCATCCTCGCTCTGGAGCCATCTGCGCATTGTTTACAATTTTTTCGGCTTTTTTAAAGAATTCTGTTCCGCCTTTTGGCGAAAAGGAATCGTAATCTAACCCAATTACAATGTAGGCATAGTAGGCCAAAAGCGATGTTAGTGCCGATCCGTAAGAGTTTTCGTTAAAGTCCAGCTTGGTAAACTCTTGGTAGGTAAACTGTATGTCGTTATCGTTAAAGTTAAAGAGGACGGTGGTGTATGACGATCCAAATACAGGGCGTCTTGCTTGTACTTGCAGTGATCCTTTATATTCGTTTGGTCCAACCTGCTCACTTATATTTATAAGAAAGTTGCACTCAATGCGTTCGTCAACTGCGTAAACATTACCACTCCACGATCTGTTATTCATAAATTCATACAAATCGTTTTGCATTGTTTGAAATGCTTGTCGGTATGTTCCTTGTATTTGGGTAGCATTTACCGAAATGTTGCACCTCAGGTCTTGCGCTGATGCAGTAAGCGACAGAATGGATGTTAGAGCGAGTATTAGCGATCTCATAAGCTATTCAGGTTTAAAAAAGTGCGCAATTTCTGCTGCTATGTCGTTGGCAACTTCAGCCTTCGGTTTTAGCTCAAAATGCGTTACTTTTCCGTCCTTGAATATAATGGAAATTTTATTGGTATCGTGGTTAAATCCTGCGCCAGAATCTCTCAGAGAGTTTAGTACGATGAAGTCTAGATTTTTGCTTAACAGCTTTTTTTGAGAGTTCTGCTCTTCGTTGCTTGTTTCAAGAGCAAAACCCACCAATAGCTGGTTAGCCCTCTTTATTTTTCCTAGCTCTGCAGCAATGTCCTTATTTGGGGTT
>Ga0209464_10000260_pt1 | contig 17387 bp, 10 predicted proteins | sample DOMMetBare1Fresh_2_FD_187473 | JGI IMG/M metagenome (GOLD analysis project Ga0209464, IMG submission 187473) | Wetland sediment microbial communities from St. Louis River estuary, USA, under dissolved organic matter induced mercury methylation -... | ecosystem: Environmental > Aquatic >...
CTGCGGCTGAAGCTATCAGTCCCAATCCTCCATCGCTAGCCAAAGCTGGTGCGGGCAGCAGAAGCAACGCCATGACAACGGCCAGAACGGACGTCGCGGCCTTTCTCCCAAAGACCGCGGAACGTTTAGCCCAAACCTTCGTATTATTCTCCATATCCGGCACCTTCTTCCCCCGCGCGACAACGCCAAACGCTGTCGTCGCTCGTTATTCCGAATCGCCAAGCACGTTACATCAAGAGATGAGACAATGCTATCAACTGGGGAAACACTTTTTTTTGAACCCCGTTCAACGTCTAGATGAAGACAAGGGGAAGGTTTTAGCTACGGTTAGACCGAGGGAAGATGCTAATTGCAAACCGCGCGAGAAACTAGAGGATCGCTTGCAGAAGCCACTCTTTCAGCCAGTAACAGATCGATATTGTCCATAATGTAATCTTTCACCAGAGCGACCGAATGACTTGCCAGGCGCTTACGCGTTGCAAGGAAAACGGGGATGTCGGGCAGATCCGTATCCTTCAAAACCGAGCCAGGATAATATAGGCGCGCCGCCTCGACATCATCGGCCACAAACATCAGGCCGAAGCTTTCTTCCACAAAAGAACGGGATTGTTCCAAGGTAGAAGCAACCTGCACAAATCGCGGCTCGAATCCGTTTTTCCTGCTCTCCGCATTAAGCCGCTGAAACAAAAATCCGCAATCCCCGGGAAAGGCGATAGGATATTCCCGCATATCCGCTGTTGTTACCAGCTTTCGGCGCGCCAGGGGATGGCCCGAGCACACCAGAAGTTTGGGCGTTATGCGGGTGATTTCCTGCGCTTCGCAGGCGGGCCTGCTCCAAGGGCCGATGATGAGCGCGATTTCTACTGCATTGTTGTCCAAAGCCGACGAGCAGACCGCCGGAGCAGCAAAGAGCAAGCGCAGACCGACATCTGGGCATTTTACGTTGAAATCGCGGAACCCAGCCCGAGAAAATACTATGCCCCGAAAAGGCGGAAAAGAAGACACCGCTAGCAAAACGCTTTGCTCAGGGCTTTTCTGCACACCGCCATGCGTCATGGTGTCCAGTTCCGAAACCGCAGCAAGCACCTTCAGAGTCTTTCGGTAGTAGATTTCCCCAAAAGCCGTAGGAAACACCCCGGAATTCGTCCGGTTGAGCAATTGGGCGCCGACATCTTTTTCCAAATCCAGAATAGATTTGGAAACAGCCTGAACGCTTACGCATTCAGCTGAAGCCGCGGCCGATAGGCTGCCTGATTCAACCGCAGCAGCAAAGTAAGATAATTGAGCACTGTTCATATTCTTTTCATCCCCATAACACACGCCGTCCCTCGCTATTACGACCTGTATCAGCCTTACCGCAACGTTTTTTTGCACGTCCGTGAATCGAGGGTCTCAATCTCGGTCCTTACACCAGACAAACGGTTGAGCAGCGGTAAGACCTTCCGGAATATTCTCATAATACCTGCAAAAACTTTGTTTTCGAGTTCTTATCAATGTTTTAATGCGATTATGACAATACTTTTTTTTGAAGCCTATTCAACAAAAAATTGACACCAAAACCGAGATTCAAGGTCGGCAGAGCATGCGCATAGCATCTTTCCGCAAGCGCATAAGCAAAAAACAATGGTGTTCGATAAAGTATCCTATAGTAATTCATTGCATGTGATGGCATGCAAAAAAATTGCCACCCCTCTATGAGGCGGCAATTCGGGAGCCAGTGCGCCCGATGCCGAAGGCGCACTGCATTTCAAATCTGGTGGCTCTAGACCGGCATCATAACACCCGCGACGATTTCGGTGATACCATCGAACAGCAGCGCAATGCCTGTGATAACCGTCACGGCCCATAGGAAAGCGAAGGGTGCCAGAACAACAAGCACGCCCAAAATAATGGTAAGCAAGCCCATGACCAGAGCGATACCCCACTTGCCCACATGCGCCTTGCGCATGCTAAACGCTTCGATGATATCGCCGACACCGGTTATGGTGACGATAATGCCCATCATGATATACAGGTAGACCGCAAATGTATCGGGCGAGATGATAATGCATAGCCCGATGACCAATTCGAGCGCTCCGCCTATAATCCCCATCGACAGCGATGAATTCCTGTCCTTGCGATGTACAAAACCGTCCACTAGCGTGATGGCGCCCAAGATGAAGAGCATCCACCCAGCGATGAGCATGATAACCGTCAAAGCCAATATCGGGCGCATGAACATAACCGCCCCCAATAGCGCAAGGACAACCCCGGTAATGATAAGCCCTGTTTTTGTACGCTTGAGAATTACGTCCATGACATCTCCTTTAACTCGATACCGATCGACATGCATCTCATATCGATCTTGAGGAAATAGTAATCTTTTTTATCGTTGCAGCCTAGACCCAAAATAGACGATTCCCCTGATGAAGACGAACCATATAGCCAAAATGACAGCCAAAACCAGCAAAGACTGCCACGTTTCAAAAAATGGCAGGAGCAGCATCGCGCCCATGGCAACGCACCCCGCGGCAATGGCTTGCCGCTGACAGCGCGCCACGCTCTGGCACAACGCATTCGCCTGCACGTACCGCGCAACAGCATCTAAACCCGCATCTGTCTTCTGCAGAACGAAAGGACGGCCTGTAACTAAAGCTGAAACCCACACCACCAGTCCGATAAGTGCGGCAATCCGCTGCCCCGTCAAAAGCGGGGCAAGCACCGCACGATATACCGCATCGACGGCAGACATGCCGATGGCATCGATACCCGGAATCGACGCGATCAACGGTGCGCGCCCTAATTCGATTGCCAGAATAGAGATAATCATGGCGATGAACACGCCCATACCCAGCCTCATAATGGTTTTACGGCGGTCAACGGCCAACACCAAGGCCATGATGGCAAATAGGCACGCGATTACGGCGACGGCAATAGCCGCATTACCCAGCATGTCGACGGCAACCTGCGCCCGTGCAAGTTGGGGAGATGGAAAGAGAACGATATCCGCGTCCAGGGAATCGACCGGAATATACCCTGCCAGAGCAAAACCGTCATCTTCCAGCGAACGCACAACAGCTTCGACCACTACCCCGGTGTCGAGAACAACGGTGCCGTTCGACGTGCGCACGGGCCCTTCGTTGCTCTGGGAAAGGACGGACATCAATGCTGCATGGCCATTCTGATTGACAACGTTCCAAAGAGCAGGAAATGAAGGTGAGCGTACGAAGTCATCCGTTTTCTGCACAATAATAGAATTGACGGCATCGGCCAAAGGCACCGCAAGGAAAGAGGCTCGATCTGGCAGATAGTCCTGCACGACAGACCGCATATCAAGAGATTCGACAATCGCGTTAGACGCCTTAGCTGAAATAGCATTTTGCACAGCTGGTGAGCTCGCAAGAGAATCGGTGGCTGCCGTCCAGCCATCGGTATTCAATATCGTTGTATTTACCCAGTTCAGCGGAGCTTCTACAGCAAGCATGATAGCTGTTGCCACCGTGAAGAACCATACAGCCCCCGTGCGAACACGGGACTTCCAAAGAGGCCGTGAAAAGAGCTCTGCCCCATCAGGCAAGACAGCCGACTCTTCAAGCTGAGGCTGAGGCCCTTTTTCAGGGCAATCGGGACGGTCGGTCTGCGTCATGGTCGCACTCCTTGCATGCTCGAGGAATCGCACGTTCTTCGGTTTGGCTCAATAGTACGCGCTTCAACTGCAGTTTTCGATACATTTGAAGCAAAAGGGATGCCAGTTTACCAGACACGAAGAACCGCGCTCGCAGCAATGCGCAAGATACCGGCGCCGTGATGCAAGGTCACCGTGCAATCTTCTTGCGCACGCCGGTTATGTATGGTCCTCAACAAGATCGATGAGCTCCTGCTTCGAATGAACGCCCATCTTCGTATATATATGCTTGATATGGGTTTCAATGGTGCTTTTCGATATATACAACGCATCACGGATATAGGGAACGGTCCGGCCTTTGCGCAGCAGGTCGAGTACGTCGGCCTCACGAGGCGAAAGCTTGTATGTTCGCACAAGCTCCTTCATCAGCTCGTTGTTTTTTTCTTCCACCAGCGTCTTAGCCGATTCGCTGACGACAATGCGCTGCAGACTGTTTTGCTGTCCCACCACCAACGGAAAGACTACCGAGCACACACAGATGAACATAAGCGATGCGATCAGCGAAGATGCCCCGGATGCCAGCACCTGCAGCCCTATCAAACTGCCGATAAAGCACCCCATTTGAATGCAGCCGCGATTCAACCCAAACGCTTCGAAAGGACTGCACATCCCTTTATGGGACACATCGGAGAAGATGATCCAAAACAAGCAGTCACTGGTGAACACAACGGCAAACCCGCACGATGCTGCAATCGCGGCGACATCCGCAACGCCCGATGCTAAAACCGCCAAACCGATTATCAGAATAGGAAGCACCCACAAAAAGAAGCTCAAGAAGTCGACTCTGCGGGAAAAGAGCACCGTCACCAATGAAATCAGCAGAGCGGCTATAGCACCTATAATCACACACACCACTACATCGGGGATGAACGGCCCGCTTGAAGTCAGCACTACCAGCACAAAGCCATTGGCCATACTGCAGAGCATGGCACCTACATTCAATGCAATGACATGAGGAAATATCTTCTTGCGCTTCTTTTCTTCAAGAAGGACAGGAGGCTGATTCGAACCCCCATGCGTTTCAAAGAGCAAGAATACCCCTGAAATGATGGGGAAAGAAGCCACGAAGATGCCCGAGAGGGGCCACGAAAGATGCGCCGCAAGCGGAATACCCACTAAGACCACTGCCACGGAAGCCGGAGTGCAGGATTCCACCGACTCGCTGCTTATCGATCCGTAGAGTTCGCCCCATAACAGCCAGAGAAAAGCAGCGAAGATGCCACTTAGCGCGGCGTTTGCATACAAAAAAGGCGACACCGGCAAAAACATGAATGCCATGGTGGTCACACAGGTGCCGATAGACGAAACAGCAATAGAAATCGATCGAAGCAGAGCATGCCCGTGCGACAAGAACGACGCAGCAAACAATGTGGCAGCCGATGCGAACAGCGATATCAACCACGTAGCCGTGCGAGCCTGGCTGTCCACATCGAAGAAAATCGCCGGCGTAAACCACAACCCAAAAATCCAAAGCCACATAAGGCCTAAGCCCAGATATTTGAATCGCAGCTTGCCCACCAACCGGTCGAAGCCCCGTGAAATGCCGTTCCCCATGCAAACCCTCCCTTGGATTTCCTTCATTTTAAACGGCAGCGTCCTTAAGAACCATCCCGTTAAAGGGGGGATAAGCCGAAATACCTCCCTATTTTCACGTCAATCGCAGAACAGTGGATTTCAATCGATACCGCACACGCCGCCACACGCCTATGGTAGGGCCCAGGGAACGATACCGCTTCCCCGAAGAAAACCAAGGAGGGTTTTATGGGAAAGAAGTTTGAAAAAGAACATGCCGCCAAGCTGGACAGGCGCCAGTTCCTTACCGGCACAGCCGTGGGTGCACTTGCCGCATTCGGCGCAGGTGTGCTACCTGGATGTGCTCCGAGCAAGAAGGATACCGATGTCTCCGACAAAGGCGACGCGGCAAAAGACGCGAATAGCTGGTTGGGAGAAGCTCCCAAGATCACGGATGCCGATTGCTCGCAGACCATCGACACCGAAGTGCTGGTTATCGGCGCCGGCGATTCCGGATGGTTCGCTGCCTGCGCAGCCGCCGAAGCAGGCGCAAAAACCCTGCTGGTCGAACGCAACCCTGCAGGAAGCGGTGTGCGTGGATCGGCCCTGGGTGCCGTAGGCTCGCGCAAGCAGAAGGAAGTTGGCGCGGTTATCGACCCTGTCGAAATCACCAATGACTACATTCATTACGCCGACAACCAAGCCGACATGCGCCTTATGCGCCTATGGACCGACAACAGCGGCGAAGCGCTTGACTGGTACTGCGACCGCATCGACGGCGTGCAGGGCTGCAAAGTCGATCTTGAATACAACATGCCGCCTGAAGGCCGCTACAAAGCTTGGCCGACCGGCCATGGCACATCCATTCCCAGCGCAGGCAGCGGACGCGAGCAGCGCAATGCCGAAGCTACCGTCGTGAAAATTCTCACCGCATATTTCGAAGGTTTCGCTGGTTGCAGCTTGAAGACCAGCACTACCATGCTGTGCCTGATCAAGGAATCCGACAAAGTAGTCGGAATCTATGCTACCGACGAGAACAACCAGAAGATCCGCATCAATGCCTCGAAGGGCGTCATCGTCGCAACCGGCGGCTATGCCAACAACAAGGATATGTACACGGCCTTGCAAGGCGACCTGGCGAAGAGCCTGGACTTCTGCATCGCCTTCCCCGGCGTTCAAGGCGACGGCATCAAAGCATGCATGTGGGCTGGCGCTGCCTTCGACGATCAGAAGACGTCGATGATCTTCGACCGCGGCACGGTACCGCCGAATGCCGATCTGTCATCCCCTTACGACATGACCGGCGCATACTGCCAGTTCGCATCGCAGCCGTTCCTGAAAGTCGACGCTAACGGCAACCGTATCTGCAACGAGTCGTCCCCCTACGACTACGTTGTGCATGCTGCCGCCCTGCGTCCCGGTCGGGCTTGGTACCCCATCTGGGATGCTTCATGGCAATCCGACGTGCATAGGTTCCACACCGTCGGCTGCTCCACGTTGGAAATCCGCGACGGTGGCAACCAACTCGACCCCGTCGGGTTGGACGCCACTGCGCAGATGTTGGACCAGATGGCTGCAGGCGGCCTGATCATCAAGGCCAATACCCTGGACGAGCTTGCCAAGGGTTTGGGCATCACCGATGCTGCCGCTTTCAAGGCTACAATCACCCAATACAACACCTTCTACGACAATCAGAACGATGCGCAGTTCAGCAAAGAACCCTACCGTCTTTCCGCCATCAAGACGGCTCCGTTCTACGGTATGAAGGTGGGCGGCATTCTGTTGTGCACGCTGGACGGCATCCGCATCGACACGCAGTTCCGCGCACTCGACGCAAACGCCCAGCCCATTGAGGGCCTGTACGTAGTCGGCAACGACAGCGGCGGATACTACGCCCACACGTATCCCAACCTAGGAGCAGGCAGCAATGCGGGACGATGCGCCACATTCGGAAGAATGTGCGGCAAACAGGTTGCCGCTCGCTAGAAAACAACCAACGGGAGGGACTCATCGGCCCCTCCCGTTTTAGTCTCTCGACCATCTATTCTCAAGCAGATGGTCGCATTATCGAGCACTGCCTACGCCTTCATCCCGCTATCTTCGAGCAGATAGCGGCGAATCGCCTTCAATGCAGCGCCCTTACAGCATTCTTCCACCGGCTTGAGTTCCACGCCGGCCATGCGTTTTTCAAGGGCATTCAGATCATAACCCGCATCCAACACCATGAAATTCTTCGAGGACAGCGCCCCTGAAGGGCATGCGTATATGCATCTGAAGCACATGATACATGCCTTGCCGTACACGGGTTTTCCATCGCGCATCGTTATGTTGCATGCGGGGCAATTCCGGCTGCACCAGCCGCATCCCACGCAATCCCCCACGGCGATGTGCTTGGCGAAGGTGCGGGCATAGATCTTTTCCCAACTTGAAATCCGCGCATTGAAAGCGGCACGCCGAGATGTAGAAGAGAACAGTTTGCGCGCAAAAGCAGCATCGAGCACTTGCGCGGCTTTTGAGGGAACTGCAGCAAGAAGATGCATGGCAGCATGGTCATCCAGTGCGAAAACCCAGTTCGACGGCATGCACATCATCGTATCGCCCGCGACTTCGAATCCGTTTTGGTGGAGTGTGCGGCAGCATCGCGCGCGACACCCCGTATTGGGCCACGTCTCGCCTCCTCCCGAAACCGAAACAACCACAGCCTTGGCACCGGTTATAGGAGTTCGATCGATCCACTCGTACACAAGATCGGGAGCGTCGAACGCATACACGGGAAAGAGCAAGAACACCCAATCGGGATCATCGGCGAACGAAGCGGGATCCACATGCCCCTTCGAAGACCGATCGAGATTGTACATCTCCACTTCAAAACCCCGGTCATGCAAGTCTTCCCGAAAAGCGGAAGCAACTCGGTCGGTGCCACCCGTTCCCGAAAAATAGACGATAAGCGCTTTATCCACACGAGCTCCTTTCTTGCCGTCGATACAGGCAATCATCCGATGGCAAAGTCCTCGTTCTTGAAGCTTCCATATGAACGGCCGCGATCCGCAACAAAGTGCAGCACGCAGTAATCCGGATCGGAAACTCCGCCTTTGTAATACAGTCGATCCCCCATTTTCCAGATGCGCCGCTTCGATTCCTCATCTTCAAGAACCTCCATCGTGCCTTGCAGGCTGAAGCCGCGATACGAGCGCGTATCGACGAAATAGAGGCTTGCCTTCGGGTTCGATTTAAAGCACCGCACCTTGTTGGACGACGTGTTGGTGGTAAGCCAGAATTCTTTGATTCCCTTACGCTCCCGCGGGGCAAGCATAGCCTTCGTCACCGGATAGCCCAAAGCATCGAGATATCCTATGTACACGAATTTCGACGTATCTGCCATCTTGCCGATAACGGCTTCCTTATCTTGCGTCGCCATAGGCGGCACCCCTTTTTCCCTCGTATCAATACGCGTCGGCCTCGCTGGATGCCCGTACCTTGGCACTTGAAAGCTACGCGTCCGGCGTATGCCAATCGCATGGGTCCGGCGCACGCAGAGCTTTTACACCAGCAATAATGATTTCCACATCGGCGGCAAATGTCTTTTCCGTATAGGCAGCCTGCACGACAGGTTCCCATGAATGGCCTTCGGCAGAAACAGAATGCTCTTGAGATCGCAGGTATTTCATCTCGGATGGGATAAAACCGCCCAGGAAAGCGTCGATCATGCACCACAGATTGTTGAGCGTATCAGCTGGAATCCCTTGAGCGCGGTGCAGCGAGAAGATGCGGTCCGTATGGGCGCTGAAAGCGGCAGAGTCAGCAGCCTCTTCCACAACAAACAAATCGGCGTTGATGTGCTTGAGGTAGATGTCCCGTATGGACGCGGTCGTGCGTCGAATGGTGTCGTCCCAACGCTCCCCCGGGACAGGATCGGCATCGACTTCTTGGAAAGCAAGCGCGACAACCCCTTCGCGAATATCGCGAATAGACGAGACATAGGTATAGAGCGTCATGGGGTTCTTTCCCAGCTGCGCTCCCAATTTGCGGAACGATACGTTTTGAATACCTATCTCATCGGCCATAGCCAATGCTTCTTCAAGAATCTGCTCGCGCGTCAGCGATTGAGCAGCCCCGGGTTTCTGTGCCATACGACCTCCGTTTCTTACAGAAACACTTTACCGCAGAACGGGTCTTGCCGCGGTAAACGGCATAGCAAGAATTTTTTCTTTGCAATGATTGTTATACACCGTATAATAACCATGCTTATACACCGTATGAAATAACTGGATGAAGGAGGAAGGTTATGGGGGAAAGAGAAACGCTCTCGCGCCGCGGCTTTCTCAAAGGCACGGCAGTCGGATTAGCCTCGGGATTGCTGGCAACGGCAAGCGCAGGTACCGCATTCGCCGGAACAGAAGAGAACCGCACACAATACCAGCAGGAGTTCAAGCAGGATATGGGTGAGATTCCTGTCAAGAAAGTGAAGTGCCCGGGTCCGCGCGGACCGATTTCTTTTGAAGACCGCACGATTGCGGATTCAGAAATCGGACGAACCGAAGAATGCGATGTGCTGGTCATAGGAGCGGGTATCGGAGGCCTTATGGCCACGCTCAAAGCAGCGGATATGGGCGCTAAGGTAGTCACGCTCGAAAAAATGACCAAGGGCCGCGGCTGTTTCGAATGCTTCGGTGCAGTGGGCGCAAAAGCCCAGGCTGGCCTGACGATAGACAAAACAACCTTGCTTGACGAGATGTACCGCGCTGCCTACTGGCGCACCAGGCCGGAACCCATCCGCACCTATGTAGACCGCTCGGGCGAAGCAACGGATTTTTGGCAGAACATGCTTGGCAAAGGAAAGAATGGCTTCGTTATCTCCCATGTGGCGCAAGAGCCCAGCACATGCGGCATGCCTGCGTTGACCCCGATCATAGATACGGAATTGGGATTCTACGGCAGCCCCGCCCTCCCTGCAGATGCAGCTGTCCGATCGGGGCTTTCGGGCATTTACGTATGCCGCGAGATGTCGGAGGTTGCAAAGGATGCCTACAGCAACATCGATATACGCTTTTCCACACCGGCCGTGCAGCTTGAAAACGATTCATCGAACGCCTGCGTCGGTTGCATCGCCAAAGATGAGGATGGCTATTTCCGCGTAAAAGCATCCAAGGGCGTCATCCTTGCTACCGGCGGATACGACGCCAATCCCGAAATGATGGAAGCCTACACCCGCCCCGAAGACTACGCGTCGTCGAGCTGGTGGAATCCATGTTGGGGCACGACAGGCGACGGACATATGATGGGCTTGAAAATCGGCGCCCAGATGGATCCATGCCCCCATCCCGTTATGAACTTCCGCTGGGGCAATCCGGATTCTTTCTATGATGCCCGCGCATGGAATGCGATCTTCTACGGAATCATGATCAATGCCGACGGCAAGCGATTCGTGAGAGAAGACCTTCCGTTCCAATGCGTTTCGAACGCCCAGAACGCGCAGCCCGATTATGGGGCGAATTGCTGGGAGGTTTTCGACGAGACCATGTTCGAAGGCATGGAAGACGCCGTCGAAGAATTCAAGCAGAAAGGCTGGCTGTTCGAGGGATCCAGCCCGGCCGAGCTGGCGCGCGCATGCAAGATAGACGAAGACGGCCTCGCGCACACTATTTCAGCCTACAACACTTATGCGACGGCGGGCAAGGATGCTGATTTCGGACGCGATATGTCGACGGCGCTGCCTTTTACCGGCAAGCGCTATTTCGCACTGACGACCAACAGCTGCATCTTGGCAACCGTCGGCGGTCTTGTCGTAAACGAGAACTGCGTCGTCCTTGATAACGACAACACCCCCATCAAGCATCTGTATGCCGTAGGAAATGCATCAGGCGGCTTCTTCGCAGGGAATTACCCCCGCCACATTCCGGGAACTTCAATCGGCCGCGCTATAACATTCGGATATGTTGCAGCCGAAAATGCCGTGAAGGGAGAATAGCATGGCTTTGCATATGAAGAAAACAGTCGCATCCGTCATCGTCGCAGGAGGGCTGATTGCACTGCTCGCGCTGTCATCGTGCGCACCGCAGCAAGGCAGCTCCAAAGCGTCGAGCGGCAGTGACAGCCTGCCCCGATTCACCGCAGATGGACAACTCAACGATGATCGCTGCCTGTCCTGTCATGGGGGAAGCTACGAAGCCGTTGCTGCAACCACTGCCGACCTAGGCGATTGGAACCCGCATGACCCCATCCACGGAGGGTACAATTCCTGCGGAAACTGCCACGATGAGAATATGGGCACCGAAAACAGCTATTGCGACAATTGCCATGAGTTCGCGCCCGGCACGCCTACCACGGCGATGACGCTGAAGTAATGCTTGCCCCTACTACTCACCTATATAGCACATCGGACCCGGCATTCATACCGGGCCCGATTTCTTTACCGATCCGGTGCGCATGAGGAATATGCAAGCGATAGCCGTATGCACGTCTGCGCCATCAGACAATTTAGCGGTTTTCACCATCCTTATTGCGAATACAGCAAACTAGAATCGCGTTGAGGGCAAGGGCCAAGGCAGCTATAATCCCTTCGACAACCCAGGGCACATCGGAAGTAAGGGTCCCCGGGGCAAAAGAATCGGCGGCACTGTCGGAAGCAGGGCCCGGGGCATCCCCGGAAGAAAGGTCCGAGGGTGCATCGGAAACGAGGTCGGAAGTCCCTGCAGGGGCATTGCCGCCGTTACCCGCATTCGCAGGCGTTTTAGACCATGATCCGGTGAGGACGACGTCGGCATCGGGCATGCCGAGGGAGGCCGCCGGGGCGCCCCGGTAGGACCAGCCCGAGAAAACGAATCCCTCGGTAGCCGGGGCAGGTGCCACAGCTACCGCATCGCCGGCCGCATACCGGCCGTCGGCCGGCGGGACGTAGCCAGAGGGCGCATCGCCGGAAACCGAATAGGATACCTTGTGCCCGTTGAGCGCGGATACGGTGGATGAAGGGCGGCCCGCGGATGACCCGACGACGTAAAAGGTTGCGAGACCGAGCGGATCGTCGAACGATCCAGTAGAGTCGTCGGGGGCCCATTTCATGAAGTGATCATTATCCGAAACCGCAACGTTGACTTTATCGCCTCGGGCATAACGCCCCGCGGCAGCCGTTCCCGGAAGGGAGGCCCAATAGTTTGACGAAGGGGTGAGAACAGAGCCGCCGACTATTTTGAGATTAGAGAGCGGCAAGAGGGAATCGCTCGCACGGGCGACGTCAGGAACAGACTTCCCCGACCATGCCGAATTCTCGGAAAGATAATAGACGGACACCGGGGATGGAGCCCCTTCAAGCCACGAACCGTCCGTAGGGACCCCGTTACCGTAGAAGCAGACATCCTTCAACACAGAATCCCCTGAAAAGCAGCCGGCGGAAATGCTCTTGGCCGACGAGTCGATCGCCGCGTGCGCAAGCTTCGTGCAATCGGCAAAGACGCCGCTACCGATGGAGGTCACCGACGAGTTAGTCTCGAGGCCGGTGGCGGCAAGAGAGGTGCAGCCGTGGAAAGCATAATCGCCAATGGAGGCTACCTTTGAATTCGACTCGAGCCCGCTTGCAAAGGGCTTGATGCGACTAGCAAAATCGCAGTCTTCAGCTAAAGCGTCCGCCACGTTGGTTCCAAGCCCGGTTGATATAAGGGAAGTACACCATTCGAAGGAATGCGCACCAATCGATTTCACTGTCGAATTGGCCTCAAGGCCGCTATCGACAAGTGCGGTACAACCTTGGAAAGCAGAATCCCCAACAGATACCACAGACGCATTCGAACCAAGACCGGTAGATGATAAGGAAGTGCATTGGGCGAAGGCATCGGCTCCTATAGATGCCACCTTCAAATTGCCTCCAAGACCCGTGGATGTCAAAGCGGTGCAGTAGGCGAAGAGGTCTTTCCCTATAGAAGTTACCGCCGAATTGGTCTCAAGCCCGGTCGACGCCAGAGAGATGCAGCCCATGAAGGCGTAGTCTCCTATGGATGCCACCTTCGAATTCGAACCAAAACCGGTTGCGGCAAGTGATGCGCAGTTGCTGAAAGCCTCATTTCCAACAGATGCCACGGATGTATTCAGTTCGAGTCCCGTCGATGTCAGCAAGGTACAATTCTTGAAAGCGCAATTTCCAATGGATGTCACCATATAAGAGAATCCGCCATAAGTGACCGAGGACGAGATTTCCAAGGCGCCCGCAGCAGACGTTTTTATGGCCGCGTTCTTGCCGTCGCCAACCTGGACGACCCCGTCGCCGGTCGCCATGTAGGTGCAGGAATAATCGACCCCGCTCACCTTGATGGTGGATTCGAAGACCGTGCCGATCTCGCCCTTCCACTGTGCATAGAGGGTAACGGACGCATCCTTGGTCAGATCGGACACGTCAGCACCCTCGGCATAGGCCGTACCAGTGCCGTCTGCTTTCGTGTTCCAACCCATGAACGAGAAGCCGGTCCTGGAAAATGCGTTGGCGGGGAGGCCCGCAGGGGTGCCCCACGACATCTGCAGGGCGGCCATGCCGCCACCGTCGGCCCCGTTGCCGTCGAAGGAGACCGAATAGGAGAACGCGGGCACCGTCACCGTGGACGGGGCGGTCGCGGCAGTGTTGTACGCGGCAGCCTTAGCGCCGTCCGGGTACATCGCAGACACGTAATACACAGTCAAGCCACGTGCTGAAGGACCGATGTCGGAGACGGGGGCCTGAACGGCCTGGCCCGCCGCCGCCGTGCCGCTCCAGAGCACGGTGCCCTTTGGGTCGGCCACGGTCACGGCCCCCGTTGCGGAGGGCATGAATAATACCGTCGCAGCATCGGACGACGAGCGCACCACCGACACATCGGAGAAGGACTTGGGGACCATGGGCACGAGGGTGCCATCGGAAGCAAGGTAAGTATGGGAGTCCGTTGCCAGAGAGACGGTACCAGCCCACGAGGCCGGCACGTAGAGGTTGGAATAGCCTGCCGCGAAGTGGAATGCTTCGTCGCCTGCCGAAAACCCAGAGGGCGACGGAGTCGCCAGATATGCTGCAGAGAAACCGGTACCGGAGAAGGCCGATGCGCCAACCGATACGATTGCAGAGCCCAGGACCAAATCGCCCCCTAGCAATGAATCGTCTTGAAAAGCACCTTCCCCTATGGACGTCACCTTCACGTTTGCCTCTAGGCCGGTTGAGGCGAGGGAGGTACAGCCATAGAACGCCTGCGCCCCTATAGAAGACAACGTCGAGTTGGTGGCGAGGCCGGTTGAGGTGAGGGAGGTGCACGCTCCAAAAACTCCTGCATCGAGCGTTGCCAGAGTCGAATTGGACTCGAGGCCAGTCGATTTCAGAGAAGTGCAGTAGCCAAATGCCATCTGCCCAACAGAGGACACGGATGCATTCTGCCCAAGTCCCGTCGATGTCAGGGAAGTGCATTGAGCGAAAGTTGCGTCCTTAATCGATGTTATCTTCGAATTTGATGCAAGACCTGTATCGACGAGCGCAGCACAGCCCATAAAGGCATAGGCGTCAACAGAAGCCACCGTCGAGTTGGTGGCGAGGCCGGTCGAGGCGAGGGAGGTGCAACCATAGAACGCCTGCATCCCTACAGATGTAACCGTCGAGTTGGATTCGAGGCCAGTCGATGCCAGGGAGGTACAGCCATTGAACACGTTACTATCAAGCAATGGTACCGTCGAGTTGGATTCGAGGCCAGTCGATGCCAGGGAGGTGCAGCCATAGAATGCCTGCATGCCCATGGATGCAACCGTCGAGTTGGTGGCGAGGCCGGTGTGGACGAGAGAGGTGCAGCCTTGGAAAGCGGCAGCTCCGATTGAAGCCAGAGAAGTGTTTGATTCGAGGCCGGTGGAGGCGAGGGAGGTGCAGTCACTGAAATTGAAAGCTCCGATCGAGGCCAGAGAAGTGTTTGATTCAAGGCCGGTAGATGCCAGGAAGGTGCAGCCGTCGAAGGTACCATCCCCGAGCGACACCAGCACCGAGTTGGAACCGAGGCCGGTGTCGACGAGTTTGGTGCAGCCTTGGAAAGCGGAGTTTCCCACCGAAGCCACTTTCGAGTTGGTTGCGAGGCCGGTCGATGCCAGGGAGGTGCAGCCATAGAATGCCTGCATACCCATGGATGCAACCGTCGAGTTGGTGGCGAGGCCGGTGGAGGCGAGGGAGGTGCAGCCTTGGAAAGCGGAATCCCCAACCGAAGCCACTGTCGAGTTGGTGGCGAGGCCGGTGGAGGTAAGGGAGGTGCACGCGCTAAAAACTCCTGTACCGAGCGTTGTCAGAGTCGAATTGGATTCGAGGCCGGTGTCGACGAGCTTGGCGCAGTCTTGGAAAGCGGAATCCCCAACCGAAGTCACTGTCGAGTTGGTGGCGAGGCCGGTCGATGCTAGGGAGGTGCAGCCGTCAAATGCCTGCGCGCCTATGGATGCAACCGTCGAGTTGGATTCGAGACCGGTAGATGCCAGGGAGGTGCAGTTCTCAAAAGCATGAGCCCCGATGGCGGTCACCGTATAGGAAGTCCCACCGTAGACAATCGAAGCCGGGATGGACAGCTCTCCAGTATAAGCCCTATCTATAGCTGCATTCTTGCCATTGCCGATCTGGACGATTCCGTCGCCGTTTACCATATAAGTGCAGAGATGGCGCACACCACTCACCTTGATGTCGGAATTGAAAACCGTGCCGACTTCAGCCTGCCACTGCGCATAGAGAACGACAGAAGCCTTCTTGGTCAGGTTGGATACGCTCGCACCATCAGCGTAGACCGTGCCAGATCCGTCAGCAGCCGTATTCCACCCGACGAACGAGAAACCGGTCCTAGAGAACGCGTTGGCAGGAAGAGCGGCGGCGATTCCCCATGACATCTGCTGATCGGCCATACTGCCTCCGTCGGCCCCGCTGCCGAAAAAGGACACCGTGTAGGAAAACGCGGACACCAGCGCCGTTGACGAGGAGGACGTCACGGTATTATACGATGCCGCCGCTGCGCTGTCCGGATACATCGCAGACACATAGGATAAGGTGAGGGAGCATGTAGAGGGACCGACGCCGGACACATCAACCTGCACAGCCCTGCCAGTCTGCGCCGTGCCGTTCCAAAGCAAGGTACCCGACGCATCCGATACCGAGACGGATCCCGATGCCGAAGGCGTGAACGAGACTGAAGCCGCATCTGCCGACGAGCGTACCGCCGACACATCGGAGAACGACTTGGGAACCATGGACACAAGGGTGCCGTTGGAGGCCAGATAGGTGTGGGACCCGGCCGCAAAGGAATCAGTCCCGGCCCAGGAGGTCGGCACGTAGAGAGTCGAGTAGCCGGATGAAAAGCTGAACGCCCAGTCACCCGCCGAGAACGAGGAGGGCGAGGGGGCCGCCAGGTAGACCGCCGAAAATCCGGTACCCGAGAAGGCCGAAGCTCCGACCGAAGCCACCGCAGACCCCAAGACCAGATCGCCCTTTAGCAAAGAGTCACCGGCAAAGGAACCATCCCCGATGGATTCCACGGCTGAATTGCCCTCAAGTCCGGTTGATACTAGGGAATTGCAGTGGGAAAAGGAACCTTTTCCAATGGAAGTCAATTTCGAATTGGTGGCGAGGCCGGTGTCGGCGAGCTTGGCGCAGCCCTGGAAGGCGTAGTCGCCGATGGATGCCAGCATCGAGTTTGTTCCGAGGCCGGTCGATTCCAGGGCTGTGCAGTTCTCGAAGGCATGAGCTCCGATGGAGGTCAATTTCGAATTCGATGCAAGGCCGGTATCGGAGAGCGAGGTGCAACCGGCAAAAGCGTAGTTGCCGACCGAGGAAACCGTCGAATTGGTGGCGAGGCCTGTCGAGGTGAGGGAAGTGCAGCCCTGGAAGGCGTAGTCGCCGACGGATGCCAGCATCGAGTTGGATCCGAGGCCGGTCGATTCCAGGGCGGTGCAGTTCTCGAAGGCACGAGCTCCGATAGCAGTTACGGCATAGGATGCTCCGTCGTAGGAAACCGAAGTCGGAATGTCCAGGGTACCCGCATTGGACGTGCCTATAGCTGAACCCATACCATTGCCAACCTGAACGGTCCGGGGCCCAGTCACCATGTAGATGCAGGGAAAGTCAGTCTCGTTCACCTTGATGGTGGATTCGAAGGGCGTGCCAGGCTCACTGCTCCACTGTGCGTAGAGGGTAATGGAGGCGTCGTGAGTCAGGTTGGTAACGCTTGCGCCGTCAGCATAGGCCATACCAAAT